>Ga0209405_1000011_pt1 | contig 156846 bp, 149 predicted proteins | sample COGITO_mtgs_1105_6_FD_184803 | JGI IMG/M metagenome (GOLD analysis project Ga0209405, IMG submission 184803) | Pelagic marine microbial communities from North Sea - COGITO_mtgs_110516 (SPAdes) (version 2) | ecosystem: Environmental > Aquatic > Marine > Epipelagic ...
GAGGCCCCGCATGCCTGCCGCGCCGGGGTGTGCAGCACCTGCAAGGCCAAAGTGACCCAAGGCGATTTCCAGATGCTGACCAACCACGCGCTTGAGGATTACGAGGTCGAGGCGGGGTTCGTGCTGACCTGCCAGTGCTATCCGCTCAGCGACACGCTGATTGTCGACTACGATCAACATTAAGGGGCCGGATATGCGCCATGTTCACAGTTTCGCCGCTGGTCGCTGGATCGCCCCCGGATCAGGTGCGCGCGCAATTCAAAGCGCAATAACCGGCGATGTGATTGCACAGGCCGGGAATGACGCGCTGGATGTGCAGGGCATGCGCGCCTATGCCCGCGACGTCGGCGCACCGGCCCTGCGTGCCATGACCTTCCACGACCGCGCCCGCCTGCTCAAGGCGCTGGCGCTGCACCTGCGCGATCATCGCCAGACGTTGTATGACCTCAGCTTTGAGACGGGTGCGACGCAATCGGATCATCTGATCGACGTGGACGGTGGCATTGGCACGATGCTGGTGTTCGCGTCCAAAGGGCGGCGCGAGATGCCGGATGGGCATGTCTATCTTGACGGTGGCCCCGAACAATTGGGCCGCTCTGGCCAGTTTCAGGGGCAACATATCTGCACCCCGCTGCAAGGTGCCGCGCTGCATATCAACGCGTTCAACTTTCCGGTCTGGGGCATGTTGGAAAAACTCGCCCCGACCCTGCTGGCAGGGATGCCCGCGATCATCAAACCCGCAACCGCCACGTCCTATGTGACCGAAGCTTGCGTGCGCCTGATGATCGACAGCGGGATATTGCCCGAAGGCGCGTTGCAACTGATTGCCGGAGGCACGGGTGATCTGCTGGATCACATGGACTGTCAGGATGTGGTCACGTTCACCGGCTCTGCCCAGACCGCGCTGCAGTTGCGCAGCAATGCCAAACTGTTGGAAAACGCAGTGCGGTTTACAGCAGAACAAGACAGCCTGAACGCATCGGTGCTTGCGCCGGACGCAGTGCCGGGAACGCCCGAATTCGATGTGTTCCTGACCGAAGCTGTGCGCGAAATGACCACCAAGGCCGGACAGAAATGCACCGCCATTCGGCGCATCATGGCCCCCAAATCGCAGGTCGATGCGCTGATCGACGCGTTGAATACACGGCTGTCGGCCATCACTGTGGGTGACCCGCGTGATCCTGCGACGCAGATGGGGGCAATCGTCTCTAACTCGCAGAAAAATGACGTTTTGGCCAAGGCTGCGCTGATTGGTGCAGAGGCGGAACAGGTCTGTGGCGACGTGCAGAATTTCGCGCTGGCGGAAAACCCCGGTGCCTTTTTGCCGCCGATGTTGTTTCATTGCGCTGACCCCGATGCCGCGCAGGCCGTGCACGATGTCGAAGCGTTTGGCCCGGTATCGACGATCATGCCCTACCGCGACCTCGATCATGCGGCGCAGCTGTTGAACCGGGGCAAGGGGTCGCTTGTTGCCTCTGTCATCACCCGCGACGGCGATGCGGCGCGCAGGCTTGCCATTGCGTCGGCCGCGTTTCATGGGCGGCTGTATTTCAACAATCGCGATTCAATGGCCGAGGCGACAGGCCACGGCGCGCCGCTGCCCCATATGGTTCACGGCGGGCCGGGCCGCGCAGGCGGAGGCGAGGAACTGGGCGGGGTGCGTGCCGCACTGCACTACATGCAACGCACCGCCATTCAGGGCAGCCCCGACATCCTGTCTGCCATCACCGGCCAATGGACACCGGGCGCGACTGAAACCACCGACAAACCGCACCCGTTCGCGCGCCCCTATGATGATCTGGCCATCGGCGACACGCTGCACACGCCCGCGCGGACTGTGACGCTGGACGATATCGAAACCTTTGCGCACTTCACTGGCGATACATTTTACGCCCACATGGACGACGCCGCGGCGCAGGCGAACCCGTTCTTTCCGGGCCGTGTGGCGCACGGGTACCTATTGCTCAGCTTTGCGGCAGGGTTGTTTGTGCAGCCTGATCCGGGGCCGGTTCTGGCCAATACCGGGCTTGATTCCCTGCGCTTCATGAAACCCGTGCAGCCGGGTGACAGCATCAAGGCGCGCCTCACGGTCAAGGCCAAGACACCGCGCAATAGCGACTATGGCGAGGTGCGCTGGCACGTGACCCTGACCAACCAAGACGACGCACCGGTGGCAGAATACGAACTGCTGACGATGAATGCCTGAGGCATCTCACGCACAGGCCATTGCCGCCCTTGGGCATCTTGGGACCTTGCGCGTTTGGTCCTTGTTAGTGACTGTTTTTGGCGACCTGGCCCCGGATCAGCCGATAGATGGGCCAACCCTGACCACGATCATGGCCGCCATCGGGATCAAGCCCGAAGCAACCCGTGTTGCCCTGCACCGTCTGCGCGCGGATGGGTGGATCACCTCGGAAAAATTCGGGCGGATCAGCCGCCACAGGCTAAGCCCCAAGGCCCAGGCCGACAGCGACCGCGCCCGCCCGCTGATCTATGGACCTGTGCCACAAGACAACGATCTGCAGCTGATCCTGATGCCGGACGGCAACAGCGTGCCAGACCCCCAGAACTTTGCCCGCGTATCGGCCCGCCTGTTTGCAGGACTGCGCAGCATCGCACCGCCCACACAGGCGGCCATCCTGCACGTGAATACCCTGCCCGACTGGTTCGTCACCCAAGTCGAAACCGAAGATTTGCGCCGCGCCTATGTCGCGCTGCACGCCGTGTTGACGCAAATCACCCAAAGTGCCGTGATGCACGGCGACCTTGGCCCGCGCCATCAGGCGGTATTGCGGGTGATGATCGTACATGCGTGGCGGCGGTTGGCGCTGCGTCACCCGCTGTTGCCCGCCGTGGCACATTCGCGCGATTGGATGGGCCATGCCTGCCGGGTCAAGGTGACCGCACTGCTGGACGCAGCCCCGCGCCCGCCGCTGGATCGCATCTGAACCTGACAAAGCCCACTTTCCCAACTCACGGGCAATCGTTATAGCGGGGTCATGACAAACCATTTGCACCTCTCCGACTTGCCAGACGACCTTGATCTGGGACCGATCGTTGCGATCGACTGTGAAACCATGGGCCTGCACCCGCATCGGGATCGGTTGTGCGTCGTGCAACTGTCCGGTGGCGACGGTGACGCGCATATCGTCCAGATCAAACTGGGCCAGACCGACGCGCCGAACCTGTGTGCGTTGCTGACGGATCCGAACGTGCTCAAGCTGTTCCATTTTGGGCGCTTTGATATCGCAGCGATGCAAAACGCATTTGGCGCAGTGACGGCCCCCGTTTACTGCACCAAGATCGCCAGCCGCTTGATCCGCACCTATACGGACCGCCACGGGCTGAAAAACCTGCTGCAGGAACTGCTGGGAATCGACATTTCAAAACAGCAGCAATCCAGCGATTGGGGGGCCGACACGCTAAGCAACGCGCAGATCGAATATGCGGCATCCGACGTGCTGTACCTGCACCGCTTGCGCGAGGTTCTGAACGAACGGCTGGTCCGCGAGGGCCGGATGGAAATCGCGCAGGCCTGTTTTGACTTTCTGCCAATGCGGGCCAATCTGGATTTGGTCGGCTGGCCCGAAACAGACATTTTCGCCCACGCATGACCAAAGACACCCCATTTCTGGACACCGCCCGCAGCGTGATCGGCGCTGAGGCACGGGCGCTGGACACATTGGCGGACAGCCTTGACGATAGTTTTCGTGCGGCCATCGACCTGCTGCTGAACGCCACGGGGCGGGTGATTGTCACTGGGATCGGCAAATCGGGGCATATCGCGCGCAAGATCGCCGCGACCCTTGCCAGCACTGGCACCCCCGCGCACTTTGTGCACCCCGCCGAGGCAAGCCATGGCGATCTGGGCATGGTCACACGGGCAGATGTCGTGCTTGCCATTTCCAATTCAGGCGAGGCCCCGGAATTGGCCAACATCATCGCGTTTTCGCGTCGATTTGACATTCCGCTGGTTGGGATGACCAAAGCACCGGGCAGCGCATTGGGCAGCCAATGCGACGTCGTGCTGCGCCTGCCCGATCTGGGCGAGGCCTGTGGCACGGGCGTCGTGCCCACGATTTCAACGACAATGACGCTGGCACTGGGCGACGCGCTGGCTGTGGCGTTGATGAAACACCGATCCTTTACGGCCGAACATTTCCGCGACTTTCATCCCGGTGGAAAACTGGGCGCGTTGCTGACGCGCGTGGCGGACCTGATGCACACAGGCGACCAGATGCCATTGGTCGGGCTGGGCACGCCCATGCAGGACGCCCTGATCGAGATCAGCCAAAAAGGGTTTGGGGTGGTTGGTGTCACCGATGCAAACGGTATCTTGGCGGGCATTATCACCGATGGGGATTTGCGCCGACACATGAGCAATCGGTTCCTCGACTTGACGGCGCAGGATGTGATGACCACATCTCCTAGAACGATAGACCCCAATATTCTGGCTCAAGAAGCGGTCGGTATCATGAATGGGCAAGATGGCGGGCGATCCGTAACATGCCTGTTTGCAACGAAACCGAACGCGAAGGAACCGCCGCTGGGGTTGATCCACATCCACGACTGCCTGCGGGTTGGCCTGGGCTAGAGGATATGGGATGGATGGTTATTCACGACTGGTCGCCTGGCTCAAGGTGTTGCTGCCGCTGATGGCATTGGTGCTGTTGTCGACGCTGTTTTTGCTGTCGCGCAACATCGTTCCCATTGCCTCACTGCCGTTTGCGGATACGGAAATCGACGAACGGTTGCGCGGCCAACAGATCACCACACCTTTCTTTTCCGGCACGACAGACAGCGGCGACCGCGTTGTCATCTCGGCGGGCAAGATGGCCACGCGCAGTGAACTGGGCAACGAGGCCGATAATTTTTCGGCGCAAATTGACCTGACTTCGGGCACGCGGATCAATTTGACGGCGGATCGCGGCCAGTTTGACATGAGCAGAAACGCATCAACCTTTGAAGGCAACGTGCTGATATTCACGTCGTCAGGGTACTATATCAAAAGCGATGAATTGATCGGCGAATTCGATGAATTGTCGCTGGTGTCACCCGGTCCGGTTGTCGGCACTGGCCCATTTGGCACCGTTGATGCGGGACAAATGCGGCTGCGCCGCGATGGTGCCGATTCAAACGCCCATTTGCTTTTCACAAACGGGGTGAAACTGGTATACACGCCAAAAATAGAAAAGAGTGATTAGTCCGTGACATTACTTCGTGCCTTTGCCTTCACAGCCATTTTTTGCCTTTCAGGTCCCGCATTCGCCCAAGGCACCAAGGTCGCATTTGGCACCATCCAACAGGACACGACCGCACCCGTCGAAGTCAGCGCAGACGAATTGAACGTCGATCAGGAAACCGGAGAGGCGATTTTTACCGGAAATGTGGTCATCGTGCAGGGCGACATGCGCCTGTCAGCAGCGCGGGTTCTGGTGCTGTACCGACAGGATCAGGCCGGGATTGAACGGCTTGAGGCCACAGGCGACGTCACGCTGGTGTCCGGGCAGGATGCGGCCGAATCGCAGCGCGCAGATTACGATATCGACACAGGTGTCATCGTGATGACAGGCAACGTATTGATGGCACAAGGCAACAACGCCATCAGTTCAGATCGCATGACCGTGGACCTTGATGGTGGAACAGCCCGCATGGAAGGGCGCGTCAAGACGATCCTGCAAACTGGCAGTGACTGATGGCCAAACCGCACCTTGAACTGGCGCAGGGCACTTCGGGGCTCAAGATTTCGCATTTGCGCAAATCCTACCGCAAGAAAATGGTCATCCGCGATTTTTCGATGGAACTGATGCGCGGAGAGGTCGTGGCACTGCTGGGCCCGAATGGATCAGGCAAAACGACAACCTTTTATGCGATCGCAGGTCTGGTCACGCCCGAAGCCGGGACTGTGACACTGGATGGCACCGACGTCACGGCGTTGCCGATGTATCGGCGCGCCCAGATGGGCATCGGATACTTACCGCAGGAAATGAGCATCTTTCGTGGGCTGAGCGTGCAGGACAACATCCTTGCCATCCTCGAAATCGTGGAACCGGATCGGCACAAACGCCGCGAGCGGCTCGAAGAGTTGCTGAGCGAATTTTCCATCGAACATATGCGGCGCGCACCTGCACTGGCGCTGTCTGGTGGGGAACGACGCCGGGTTGAAATTGCGCGATCTTTGGCGGCAAATCCGAAATATCTGCTTTTGGATGAACCTTTTGCAGGTGTGGACCCGATTTCGGTTGGGGATATCCGCAATCTGGTCGCAGACCTGAAGAAGCGGGGCATTGGCGTTCTAATCACGGATCACAACGTGCGTGAGACGCTGGAAATCGTGGACCGCGCCTATATCCTGCATGATGGGCAGGTTTTGATGTCAGGCACCCCCCAAGATGTCGTGCAAAACGAAAATGTGCGGCGCGTCTATCTGGGTGAAAACTTCCGTATTCAATAAAGCTGCGTAACCATCACGTGCGCTTTTGATTGACAGAGCACGTATTTGGGCGTGCAATGGAAACATGGCATTGATGGTGTCCCTGATCCCAAAACGTCTTTTTGCGCCGGTTCGGCGCAACCAAGATCAGAACACGTCACAGCCTTTTCCGATTTTCTGACACACGTCGCGTGGTCGCATCTGCGACACGCCCGAGCTGTCAGTGCGGATCCCAATTGAAGGAGAAGAAATGCAGTATCAAATCAGTGGCAAACAGATCGATATCGGCGAGGCGTTACAAACACACGTGCGCGATGACCTCGGCACGGTGGTTGGAAAATACGCAGAACGCCCAACAAACGCGCAGGTGGTGTTTTCAAAATCTGCCCATGAATTCGTATGCGAGGCAACGGTGCATCTTTCGACCGGGCTGACAGCCCAAGCCAAGGCACATGCTACTGAAATCTATGCAGCTTTTGACGCGTGTTCCGACAAGATGGAAAAACAGCTGCGTCGCTACAAACGCCGTCTCAAGGACCACCACAAGGACCGTGTGCAACCGGTTGAACTCTTGGGCGCGTCCTCGTATATTCTCGCCTCAGATTCAGGTACCGAAGAGTCGGAACCAGAAACCCTGCAGCCAATCATCGTGGCCGAGATGGAAACCAATATTCCATCCCTGTCCGTCGGAGAGGCCGTTATGCAGATGGAATTGGCGGGGGCACCAGTGCTGGTGTTCCGCAACGAGGGCAAGGACGGTCTGAATGTCGTCTATCGTCGAGAAGACGGTAACATCGGCTGGATTGATCCGTAACAGAGCGGTTTCGACATGGGCACAGACAATGCAAACAGACTGGCGTTTATCAGCCTTCTGAAACCCGAAGCAGTCAAGGTCGTCACATCCGTGACGTCCAAAAAACGGCTGTTTCAGGAAATCGGTGATCTTGTGCAGACCGCGCACGGCATACACGCCGGTTTGGTGACAGAAGCGTTGATGGCACGCGAAGCATTGGGCCCAACAGGCGTGGGGCATGGCGTTGCCTTGCCACACGCACGTCTGAACGGAATCGACCGGGTCATGGGTGCGTTTGTTCTGCTGGACAAACCTATCAATTTTGATGCGGTAGATCGCCAGCCCGTCGATATCGCGTTTGCCCTGTTCGCCCCCGAAGAGGCAGGTGTTGAACACCTCAAGGCGCTGGCGCTTGTGTCGCGCACCCTGCGAGACCCGGCCGTCTGCAACAAATTGCGCGCAAACCCGGATGCATCGACATTGTTTGCGATCCTCAACGAATCAAAGCCCGCCAAGGCCGCCTGAGCGCCCCTGATAAACGCCCGCGTGCCTTACACCCATCAGGCCGGGACCCAAGCCCCAAATCCAAACATCAGATAATCCCGCGCATAGGCCGCTTGCGCCAGACGCTCTATTTCCGCGTCGTAAATATCGGACAGCGCAAATCGACCATGCGGGTCCGGCGCAGGCACATCAGGCGTGTTTTCCAAACCGACAGCCGCCGCCAGATCAGCCAGTTCCTGCGATAGCGTATCAGAGCGGATCAATCGATCAGGCAGAATGAATTCAGCAAACCCCTCGATTGTCTTGGTTTGGCTCGCCCAGTCGCGATCAACCCGAATGGCGGTTTGCCCCGCCAGATTGGGTTTGAGGAACTCAAGGAACTTTGCAAAAGCTGCCCGATGTTCGGCTTTTCCATGAGATGCATCATCCGGGTCGGCGGGCAGCGGGACATTGTACCGCTTGGTCAATGTCGTGCGGATACCGCCATAGCCACCCTGCCCAATGTTCAGGATACGATGGCAAAACACAGCATGTGCGCGTTCAAGCGGGTGGCGCAAGACTGTGAAACTGCGGTGCCTCGGATGTGCACGCATCCAATCGCGCAAATCGTTTTGTGACAGTTTGGTTTCGGGTCGGGCACTGTGTCGGCGGTCAATCGCCTTGAGCCAGCCTTGTACCGGATCATCACCACCACCCCGGATGGGCAGATACACCAGCGGCGCATGGGTGCAGGCGATATACGTCGGCACAGCCGCGCCGCGACGCGGTTCAAAATTGGGCGTGCGTGTCAGGTTGAAGTGATCGACACCCGCCAGCGCCTGCTGCATCTGACCAAAATTGCTGACCTTGTCGGATAGGGCACTTGGGTTCTGCACCTTCAGGCTTGTGTCCAAACCGTCCAACCGCGCCTCAATGCCCAGCCACGCGGCCAGACCGTTCATCACATCAACGCTCTGCAAATCCTCATAGGCGACGTGAAACGCGGTCTGCCCGGACACCTGCAACCGATTGAGCAAGGTCACCTGAAACGCCTGTAGCGCCGAAAGGTGGGCGGCAAATTCATCTGCGTCAAACTGGGCTTTCGCCCCCTTGCGGGCCTTGGCGTCTGTCAGTTTCCACTGACCTGTCGATTGGGCAATTTTCCAAGACACATAGCTGTCGACCGGGTTTCGGGTCAGCACGATCTTGGCGCATTTTGGGTCATCAATGATGTGATCGAACACGCGCGGATCGTGGTCGTGAAAGTAACGAAAGCCTCCCAATTCGGGGCACTTTTTTATCGCGCGCAGCAGCGTTTTGGGATCATCGTCACGCGCAGTCTGCGTTATCCCCAAAATGTCTGCCGTCTTGGGATAGCCGATGAAATGAGGATTGAACGCCTCGCCATGACAGGCAAGCCCGTCAAATGCATTCAGGTTCGTCTCAAGGAAATTCGACCCCGTCCGCATCTCTGCGAACACCACAAAATAATCAAATTGAGCCATGCTGGATTAACGTACCAAATAAGGTTTTCGCGGGCGATGTTGCTTGGGTTCCAGACCCATTGCCACCGGAAAATCGCCCATTAAATAGGGGTGCATACCCTGATTCTTGAGATTTTGCAGGAACTGACCAAAGCCCGTCAAATCGACCATCTTGGGGACTTCTGCCAAACGATGGGCCTGTGTCTGTCCGATCTCGTCCAGAATCGCTTGCAAGGGTTCCATCGGGGCCTCGATAAATTCGGCCATCGTCCAGATGCGGATCCGCGCCTTGGCATGGGGTGCGCGCAGCACGTTCAAATGCTCGCTTTCGATCTTTTGCAGGCGCGCCGCCTCTTTGCGGATATCAAGAAAATTCTTGTTGGACCGGAACAGCGGCACCGCCCATGCGCCAGAAATGACAGACACCTGCGCATTTGGATCCTTGGAGATGCGCCAGTTGACCTGTTGCGTGTCTGTCGGGCCAAACTGAAAACACTGCCGTTCGCCGCGCGTGTTCCAAATCAGGTTCGTCAGAAACGCGTTGGCATTATAGTCTCGGGCGGCGGCACTGTCGCTCAGCGCCCCGTTCAGCGTGGCTTGACCATCGGCATATTCGACCCGGGCGGGATGAAACAGATGGCCATGCACGCGCGCGCCTGTCGCCTTGGCCAGCCACGGTTCAAAGTTCTCGAAAATCTCGGTGAACCCTTGGAACATGGAATATTGGGCCGCAGTGACCCCGTTTTCCCAATCTTCGTTCGGAAAACGGCTTTGCATATATAGACCCGGACGACCGCGCGTTCGACGTTCCACTGCTTTGGCGAAAATGCGGTCGATCTTGCCGGGGTTCGGTTCCGTCCGCTTGAGCGCACCAGCAGGGTCGGTCAAAAACGCCTCGTAGAGACGATGGGCATGCGGCCAGATTTTACGCGCCACAAAACAATCAGAGCGGCGTAAAAGCTGCAAATGGTCATCATAAAAGATATGCGGCTTGCCCTGAAAATCGAACTTGGACAGCGTCAGCGACCGGCTTTCGATGTTGATCGAATATTGGCGGGCCAGCGTTTGATAATAGCTTTCGTCGGGAATCCAGACTTGTTTGAAAAAGGTGTCATATTCCTTGCGATCCGGACCTTGCAGGATCGCCGACAGCGTCTGGCGGGTCAGGCACCACCACTGGCTGCCCATGTGGGGCACCAGCCCCTTGGGAATTCTGCGTTTCAGGTGCAGGCGGCGTTGCAATTCAACATATCTGTCGAACAAGACGCGCTGACGTTTCCAGGAAAACGGGAACCGCAAGGTGAACCGTTCGTGATCAAGGCCACCGACCGTCCATGGAACGTCAGCGGTTGTCGCACTTTCGATGAAATCCGTGCGTGGGCGGTCAGCAAGGTATTCTACCAACTCTTCGACCGGGCGCAGGGGCAGGCATGATCCTGACGCCAGATAGACATGGCGCACATCATCAAATTTGGACAGCATCATTTCCGATGCGGCCTGACTGGCAGCCACAATGCCCCAAGTGCCCCATTCGCATTTGAAGCGTTTGGAAAACATGACGGTCGGCACATCTGCCAATGCTTTGACAAAGGTCGCATAGGTTTTGCGCGGCACACCTGCGTCCACATGAATGACAATAGGGCAACCGCCCATCGCCCAATGGCGCGCGGCCTGTTCGGCGCGGTCCAATGCGGTGTGCACAAGCATGACGATACCAACGCTCATGCCCAGTTGCCCTTGGACATCAGGCCCAGAATTGCCAGCTGTCGCCAGTTGATATATTTTTCAGACCACTTGCACCACAGATCGGGATCATCGCGCAGGGTCTGGGAATAGGCCTTGTATTCAATGGACGCGGCATAGTGCTGCTTGCGGTCCAGTTCCTCGGCGGCCTTGGTGTTGAAGGTGTCCAGAAACTTGGCGTGCAGCAAAACGCCCGACGCCTTTTCCCCACCCCATTCGTCATACACCTGGTTCAACCCGCGTGGCAAAAGCATGTGGGTCGAACTGACATAGGCATAACGGCGATCCCATTTGACCAACGGGATCTTGTTCAGCGCCGGGGCCTTAGCGGGTTTGTTGGGGAAAAACATGCGGGCACGTGGGCCGCCTTGTATCCACAGATTGCCGAACTTCTTGTTGCGGGTGATCGTGTAATTGCCGCTATCAAACCAGCTGGCGATTTCCATCGGGTTTTGGCCGGACTCGTAAGTTTGATCATCCAACCGACCCTTGGGGTACATATCCAACAACATGGCCGAAAAGGATTTGATGGATGACGCATCCAGCCAGTCGGTCAAAGCCCGCAGGGGGCGCGTATCACAGAACGGATATACAAGGAATTCATCCGGATCGACGACAAGGTTCCAGTGCCCGTGGCCGTATTTCATTTGCAGCCAATTCTGCCAATCCACCCCGAACCGCGCGCGTTTGTAACTCGCGTTGGTAGACCAAACCGATACATCCGGCTGCGATGCCAGATAGTCCAGCGATCCATCCGTACTGCCATTGTCCACAATCAGGAATTGATTGATCCCCATCTCGCGGTAGTACTGAAGGAAAAATGGAAGGCGCACGATCTCGTTGCGCAGGGTCGAAAACGACAGCAAATCATCCGGTCTGATCTGATCGGTACGGTCCACGACACGACTGAGTTCGCGACGTTTGCGAAACGCGCGTATACGCCAGCGTTTGCGTTGAAGCCTCAGCCGATATGACTGCCAAGCGCCCAATCAGTTCCGTCCTCTACCCGCCGCCTGTCGCGACCTACGTGCGCCTATCAGGTCAACCTTAACACAGTCTTGAAATGTGCATCCCACGTCGCAGGAGTAAAGGGCGTCTGCTTTGGTGCGTTCGGCCAACCATCGGCCAACTCTTTTATTGATTTTCGCCAAAGATAACGATCTGTAACGCTTGCGTAAATGGGAATATCGCCCAGAATTTCCCGTAAAACTGGAAGATCGTTCGCTATCACTGGAACACCCCGCGCCACAGCCTCGGCAGCGGGCATTCCGAACCCTTCGGCATGGGTCGCAAACAGGGCACCGGCGCACTGATCCATCAGGGCGGCCAATGCCCCATCGCTCAGCCCCGCAACCTCGCGCACAGGGCCATCGGCAGGCAATGCGTCAAGCCGCGCAAACACCGCTTCATTCTTCCAACCCCGCCCGCCGGCAATGATCAAACCGGGCGCATCAGGGCCCATTTCGGCCCACAAATCCAACAGAAATGCGTGGTTTTTTCGTGGCTCGATGGTGCCGATACAGATGAAAAATGGGGGCCGCATCGGCGCGTTTTTCGGGATTTCATCCGGTGCCGGAGATGTCGCTTTTGTTCCCAAATGGGAAACAATGGATGCAGGTGGCACGCGCCACTGCGCTTCGGCTTTGCGCTTTGTGTCGTTGGAATTGTAAATCACCAGATCAGCAGCGGCACCAACCCGCGCGATCATCGCGGCAAAGGCTGGCACGGTGCCATCGCGTTGATAGTCCGGAAATTCCAGCGGGATGACATCATGGATCATCACCGCGATATGCGCATTCACTGCGCGCAACGCGCCCAGCACACGTTGCGTGAGGTTCGAATGCCCGACATTCACATAGGCCACCCTGCGCGGCAGGGCGCGGCGCAGCATCCGGGTTAACAGAATGGGCGGCACCCGCGCGATCGCACGCCTGCGGGCCAGTTGCCAAATCTGGTCCTGCCGCACATCTGCGGGATTGCCCGTCAGGACAGGACACAAAGCGTCCAATCCCGCGCGATCCAGCAGAATATACCCAAGTCTGGACCTGATCAGGCCGAACAGGGGTACATCATCGTGCAACATCGCCCGCAAATAAGCCGCTTCGACCCGATCCACGCCCGTCAACACCTTGCCGGCCCGACGCATCAGGCGCGTCAGGTCCAGCAGCCGTGCTGGCGGAGGGTTATGCGTCGTAGTGCCCAGTTTGGTGCCATCTCCAGGCATCTGTGATCATCGTTTCCAAAGTCGATCGGGTCGGAGCCCACCCCAACTCTGCCTCGGCCCGCGTCGATCCGGACACAAGTTTGGTGCAGTCGCCGGGGCGGCGGTCACCATCAACATACGGCACTTCTTGGTTGGTGACAGCACGGGAATGATCAATCACCTCGCGCACCGAAAATCCTGATCCTGTGCCCAGATTGAACACGCGGCTGCCCTTGCCGTCCTTGAGCCATTTCAGGCCCAAAACATGCGCATCCACCAGATCGCACACATGCACGTAGTCACGAATGCAGGTTCCGTCGGGTGTTTCATAATCAGTGCCAAACACAGTCAGCGCCGACCGTTTTCCGGCAATCGCATCCAGCATCAGGGGGATCAAATGAGTTTCAGGCTGGTGGAATTCACCCACTTCGCCCTCGGGATCCGCACCAGCCACATTGAAATACCGAAAGATTACGTGCCGCAGCCCATAGGCCGCCTCGAAATCCTTCAGGATATCCTCGATCGCGCGTTTGGACGCGCCATAGGCGTTTATCGGATATTGATCGCTGTCCTCGTCCAGAACCACATTGTCCTGATCGCCATAGGTGGCGCAGGTGCTGGAAAACACGAAATCCAGACACCCAGCCTCTGTTGCTGCCTCGATCAGGGTCAGAGACCCCAGCACGTTGTTGCGCCAATAGACGCCCGGTACCTTCATGCTGTCGCCCACCTGACTAAGGGCCGCAAAATGCATAACGGCGACAGGGGCGTATTTGGCAAATACCTCGTCCAGCCGGGCGCGATCCATCAGATCACCACGTTCGAACGGGCCGAATTTCACGGCGTCCTGCCACCCGGTTTCCAGATTATCAAACGTGACCGGGGTAAAACCGGCCGCACGCAGGGCTTTGCAAGCGTGCGAGCCGATATAGCCCGCGCCACCTGTCACCAATACATTGGTCACGATACGATCTCCGCTTATTCTGCCGCTTGGTCCATTTGGACAACATCGCGGATGTAGCCCAGCAAGTCATCGCGCAATTCAGGACGCGCAAGACCAAATGAAACTGTCGCCTGTAGGAACCCAGATTTCGAACCGCAATCAAACCGCTGACCGCGAAACCGATAGCCGTACACGCCTTCATCGGTGCCGATTGCCTGCGCGATCGCATCCGTCAATTGGATTTCCCCACCAGCACCCGATTTCATCTTGTTCAACGACCGCAGCACTTCGGGCGACAGAATATACCGGCCAATCACCGCAAGGTTTGAAGGTGCCTCGCCGGCGGGGGGCTTTTCAACCATGCCTTTGACTTCGACAATCTGGCCGTTCTCGCTTTTGACACCCAAAACACCGTAGGACGACGCCTTTTCCGGTGGTACTTCCATTGCTGCAACCATGTTGCCGCCGGTTTCGGCATAGGCCTCGACCATCTGCTTCAGGCAGGGTGTTTCGGCGGCAATAACGTCGTCAGGCAGAATGACCGCAAAGGGTTCGTTCCCGATCAAACGACGCGCGCACCATACTGCGTGGCCAAGGCCCAGCGCCTTGTGCTGGCGGATATAGGCGATTGCACCGCTGTCCATGTTGGTATCTTTAAGTACCTCAAGAAGGTCGTCTTTCCCCTTCTTGCGCAATTCCTGCTCAAGCGTCGGAGAATGGTCGAAATAATCCTCAAGCGCACCTTTGCCGCGCGACGTCACAAAGATGAATTCCTTGATCCCGGCAGCACGCGCCTCGTCGATCGCATATTGGATCAACGGACGATCAACGAGCGTCATAATCTCTTTTGGCACCGACTTGGTGGCAGGCAAAAAACGGGTGCCCAAACCGGCGACTGGAAAAATTGCTTTGGTTACTTTTTTGGGCATCAGGACCTCACATCAAATTTACTGTATTCATATGCACTGCATTTATCCTGTCACTACGACGGGAAAATGTCTAATTTCTGAATTTCCCCAAGAACTGCTTAACTGTTGCTCAGACGCGCTATTTTTCATCAGCGACAAGGCGCTGTTTACGTACACGTCGCACCTCGCGTTTGACCCGTGCGCCAAAACTATATGCCTTGAACAGCCGGTCGGAACGGTCCGAGCGGCCAAAGATACCGCCGCGTTGTTCCCAAAACCCTGCAATATCAAACCGAACGTGGTGATAAAGCGTTGTCGGGGACAACAGAACCAGCGTGACAATATCGCCGGCTTTGGCACGTTCGGCGGCTTCTGCGCGCAGACCAGCGCGCTGCCATATACGGCCCGAAATGATGCTGCTTTTTCGTCCGACCACTGAAAAAGGTTTGAAAGGCGCGACCGGAGTGCTCAAAATTTGGGCACCGCCGCGTAGGCGTAACTTGCCCTCGGCATACCCCTGATCCAAGCGGCGCAGGAGTCGGAAAACATTATCCGGCAACAGCCGCCCTGCAACCATATGTTCGATCAATCGCTTGCGTTCGGTCGCACGGATATCGCGCCAATGATCGGGCCGTTGCGCCTGCCCGACGTATTTACGCTGAAACACGGCCCAACTGGCACCGATGTCGAACAAGTCGCTTGGCACTCTGTCGCTTCGCCGACGCGCACTTGGGGCAAAGCCGTGATGCACCTGTGCCATTGGCACAATCGCTGTGGCACGTCCGGCACGTGCAAGCCGCAGGTTCAAATCCGTCTCGTCCAGATAGAACGCAAAAGCAGGATCAAATCCCTCAACCTCCAGCAAAACATTGCGGCGGACCGCCATATTCGTGCCTTCAGTCTTTACGGCCATTCTATTTTTTGGCTTCAAAACAGTGGCTTGCGTCAGGTTTACATCCATAGGCGCTGTGGCACCCATTTCATCGACACTGCGCGCCATCCATTGAAAGGAAATACCGTTGCGCCCGCGCACAAAACCACCGCTTGCACTCACCTCTGCGCGCTCAAACGGGGCAATCAGATACATCAGCCAACTGGGTTCAGGCACTGCGTCGTCATCAATAAAGGCAATGACATCGCCAGCGGCATGGCTGACCCCCAGATTGCGCGCCATTGAAATGTTCGGGGTGTCAAAAGCGACGATCTTGATCTGTGATGCAAACGACAGATCGGACACCGCCGCACATCCGGCTGCATCCGCAACGACGATAATTTCAAACGGGGCGTATTGCACCTGTGACAAGCCAGTCAGGCAGCGCAGCAAGGCAGCGGGACGATCGCGGCTGACGACCACAACGCTGACTGGCGTCTGGGTCATTCCAAACCCATCTGCGCCATCATCGTTTCGATCCGGGACACATCCTGCGGATTATTTAGTTCCCAGAACTGGCGGCCACGCGCCTCGACCTCTACGCACAACACTTGGCGTCCGTTTTCAAGAAAGCGCAACTGCTCCAGACCTTCCAACTGCTCAAGCGGACCGATCGGCCACGCAGGATAAGCCGCCAGCGCATCCGGGCGATAAGCGTAAACTCCAACGTGATGAAACACAGGCGTTTCCGCGTCGTCAGCATAGGTTGCATTGGTATAGGGAACGACCTCTTTCGAGAAATAAAGCGCCTGATTGTCAGCCCCGAACACAGCTGTCGTACCGCCAACACGGCCCGCTTTTCGATCCTCCAGGAAACCCATCAAGGTCGCGCCGTCACAGCGCAGCACAGGTGTTGCGATCTCTGCCTTTGGGGCGCTGCGCAGCCCAGCCACCAACCCTTCGATGAACCACGCAGGGGTCAGCGGCGCATCGCCCTGCAGATTCACGACGATATCATAGGCACCGCCCAGCGCCTCATGCGCCTCAGCGCAGCGTTCCGTACCATTCCCGCAGGATTCGGCCGTCATGACAACCTCAGCGCCAAAGGCCTCGCTGGCGTCTTTGATCCGCGCGTCGTCTGTTGCCACAACAACACGGTCCATCCCCGACACCTCCAGCGCCGCGCGCCAACTGCGTTCGATCAACGACCGCGCCACCCCGGTCGCGCCAGTCAACGGCACAAGGGGTTTGCCCGGATATCGGGTGGACGCATAACGCGCAGGGATGACGATCAATACGGACATCAGGCGGGTTTCAGATCAACGGCGGGGGCATAAGCGATGAAAAACGGATTGGCATAGCCATCCTTGCCGTAGGTCAGCGGGGTGTGATCATCAAAACGGACAACATGACCGCCAGCCCCGGACAGAACAGCATGACCTGCCGCTGTGTCCCATTCCATGGTGCGTCCAACGCGAGGGTACAAATCCGCCTCGCCCGTCGCAACAAGGCAGAATTTCAGGGACGAGCCCGCGCTTTTCATATCCTGAACACTGTATTTGTTAATGTAGTCGTCGGTTGCCTGATCCCTATGCGACTTTGAGGCAACAACCATCAGGGACGCATTGTCACTTTGAGCGACATGCATTGGGGTCAGATCACCTATGATGTCCTTATCCAGCGCGCCGGTCTCTTCTACGGCCTGGCCGTCGGCCTGCGTATAAAACATGCGGTTCTTGGCTGGGGCGTAAACAACGCCACGGGTTGGCACACCGCCCTCGACCAGCGCAATATTGACGGTGAAATCGCCGCGACGATGCACGAATTCCTTTGTTCCATCCAATGGATCAACGATCAAAAAGGTATCGCCACTGGTCGTGTGGGTCGCCGACTGCTCTTCGGTGACCAACATTACATCAGGAAATGCGGCGCGCAGACCCTCAGAAATCAACACGTCCGCCGCCTCGTCTGCTGCAGTTACCGGGCTGTCGTCCGACTTGGTTTTTATGTCAAAATCGTCGGAATTGTAGATTTCCATGATCTTGTCACCGGCCTGCAAGGCCAGTTTTCGGATTACAGGCACCAAGTGTTCATAGTTCATAAAAAAAATCCTCGCGCGGGCGTTTGTTGAAAAATTCTCGCGATGCCCTTATGCTGCGCTGCTAACGGAACGGCAAGAATTCCCTGCGACCATAGCGGTAATCGAGGCAAGGCAGCACATGTTTCAGTCATACAACAAGCCGCAAACTGGCACGGGTGCGGCCTTGGCCATGGCCGAAGTCATCTATCATTCGATTGTGCGGTCCGTGCGTGCGACGCATGGCAACGCGTTCATCGCGATCGGTATGAACCTTGTTCAGATGATCATTATGGTCGGCGTTTTCTTTGCAATGTTCACTTTGCTAGGGTTGAGAGGCGCGGCAATTCGCGGTGATTTTCTTTTGTACATCATGTCTGGCATTTTCCTGTTCATGACGCACAACAAGGCCCTGACTGCAGTGTTGTCGGCTGAAGGGCCCGCCAGTCCGATGATGCTGCACGCTCCGATGAATACCATCGTTGCTATTTGCTCTGCGGCTTTAGGCGCGCTCTACACTCAGGTGTTTTCGCTCATCATTGTGCTGTATGTGTACAGTGCGGCCGTAAACCCAATCGTAATTGACCAACCTTTTCCCGCCTTTGGGATGCTTTTGCTTGCTTGGTTTACGGGTGCCGCCATTGGCGTGGTTTTTATGGCTCTGAAGCCATGGTTTCCAACGTTCGTCAGTATCGGTTCCACCCTTTATAAACGCGTGAACATGATTTCCTCAGGCAAAATGTTCGTCGCCAACAGCTTGCCGCCATTCATGTTGCAAATGTTCGACTGGAACCCGCTGTTCCATTGCGTCGACCAAATCCGCGGGTATGTGTTCATAAACTATTTCCCACGCAACTCGTCTTGGGAATACGCATTTTGGGTTGGCATCGTTATTCTCATGATCGGCCTCATGGGTGAGTTTTATACCCGCCGTCATGCTTCCTTGAGCTGGAGTGCAAGGCGCTAAAAACGGGACGGTGCGTGTTGTCCTCAGTCGATGAATATCAGGCCCTCGCCGCAAACGTGATCGCAAGTTACCGCGGCAGAGCCTGTTGCCGCAGTCTCGGTTCAACCCAGAAATTTAGCCAATGGCGTGACATGGATATGGACATGGGTCGTTCGTACGTATGCCCGACGCCGGAACCTCACAACGCGCAGTAAATTCCGGCTTAGTCTGTCAAATCTGCCCGCGCGCGATCAGCCAAACCTTGGAAAATCTCGATCACGTCTTCTTCGGTTGCCCGCTCCAGCGCGCCTGCGGCAATTTCATCACGTGTCCAAAGCCATGACTTGGCGGGATCGTGCAGCATTTCCCATTCGCCAAACACCCGCTCTGACAAAGGTCTTGATACAAACATGCGAATATCGAGATGGCGGTCATCCCCACGAATACGATCCATCGCATTCATCACTTGCGCCTCAGGGCCTTCGAGCATTTGCAAATAAATATCAGCCCGACAGACCAGCGCGCCCGTTATGCCATCACGCTGATTGAAACGGCGGGCATCCAGCAAGATCCCAGCCAATACCGACTCGTCAAAACCAAAAGGTTGCGAAGCATAAATGATTTGAACAAGGTTCATTGTGTCACTCTCTGGTTTGTCGTGGGCGGACCCTACGCCCAATAGATGCCAAAGTCAGGCCACCATCGTCACAACACGACGCGGCAGGTCAGATTGATACGACCGCCTTTGGGCAACAGAGACGATGACCCGAACCTGATGCGATCCACACCATGATATGTCAGGCGCGCATCGCCGCCCATAACAACGACATCGCCGCTTTCCAGCCACAGCGATTCGGTTGTGCCACCGCGCGTGGTGTTCCCCATGCGAAACAGCGCAGCATCGCCCAAGGACACGGACAATACGGGCCACTCAAAACTGGCCTCATCCTTGTCCTGATGCATCCCCATACGCGCACCTTCGCCATAATAATTGATCAGGCAGCAATCGGGGTCACGCGTCAAACCGGTCAATGCGCGCCACATCACGAGCACAGCAGACGGAATCGGCGGCCATGGCGTCCCGCTCGGATGCGCGGGCGCATATCTATACCCCGACCGGTCCGCATACCAACCAACCGAACCGGCCGAGGTCATGCGCACGCTCATTGGCTTGCCATAGGGGGTGTCAGGGGAAAACATCGGGGCCGCCTGCGCGACAGCGCGAACATCGGCGACCAGCGCGGACTGCGCCGCTGCATCCAGATGGCCTTTAAAAACATTAAAACCCCGAATATTCGCCCGCATGTCCCTGCTCCTTGGCGTTATGTGTAAATTTGCTGAATTCACCGCTGCCAGAATGGTTGCAGCGCCAAATGACCCTCCTTATATACCCACCAGCGCGTAAGAGGACTTGCGCAAACTTTCGTGGCGTCGATGCCGACTTCGGGTCGCCGCTTCGTGTCATCGCCTTGAGCTTAGATAAGGGATCGAAAATATGGCCAAAGTAATTGGTATTGACCTAGGAACAACAAACAGCTGCATCGCCATCATGGATGGCAGCCAGCCGCGCGTTATCGAAAACGCCGAAGGGGCACGGACCACACCGTCCATCGTCGCCTTTACTGAAAATGAACGGCTCGTCGGCCAACCCGCCAAGCGGCAGGCCGTCACGAACCCCGACAACACGATCTTTGGCGTGAAACGCTTGGTCGGCCGCCGCAACGACGATGCGGATCTGGCAAAAGACAAGAAAAACCTGCCTTTCAACGTGATTGACGGCGGCAACGGCGACGCATGGGTCGAAGCCCGCGGCGAAAAATACTCGCCCAGCCAAATCTCCGCCTTCATTCTGGGCAAGATGAAAGAAACCGCCGAATCCTACCTCGGCGAGGAAGTGACGCAGGCCGTCATTACCGTTCCCGCCTATTTCAACGACGCACAGCGTCAGGCAACCAAGGACGCGGGCAAAATCGCCGGCCTCGAAGTGCTGCGGATCATCAACGAACCAACGGCTGCGGCGCTGGCCTATGGCCTCGACAAGGAAAACGCACACACCATCGCGGTCTATGACCTTGGCGGCGGTACATTCGACGTGACCATCCTCGAAATCGACGATGGCCTGTTCGAAGTGAAATCGACCAATGGCGACACCTTCCTCGGTGGCGAAGATTTCGACATGCGCATCGTGAACTACCTCGCTGGTGAGTTCAAAAAAGAGCATGCGGTTGACCTGACTCAGGACAAAATGGCTCTGCAGCGCCTTAAGGAAGCAGCGGAAAAAGCCAAAATCGAACTGTCCTCGTCCAGCCAGACAGAAATCAACCAGCCCTTCATCTCGATGGGCAGCAACGGCCAGCCGCTGCACATGGTGATGAAACTGACGCGTGCCAAACTGGAATCGCTTGTCGGTGACCTGATCAAGGCGTCGATGAAACCCTGTGCCGCAGCATTGAAAGACGCGGGCCTGTCCGCATCTGACATCGACGAAGTCGTTCTGGTCGGTGGTATGACCCGCATGCCGCGCGTCGTAGAAGAAGTGACAAAGTTCTTCGGTAAAGAGCCCCACAAGGGTGTGAACCCGGACGAAGTTGTCGCCATGGGTGCGGCCATTCAGGCTGGCGTTCTGCAAGGTGACGTAAAAGACGTCGTTCTGCTCGACGTGACACCATTGTCGCTGGGTATCGAAACGCTGGGTGGCGTGTTCACCCGTCTGATCGACCGCAACACAACGATCCCGACGAAGAAATCCCAGATCTTCTCGACCGCCGAAGACAACCAGAACGCCGTGACCATCCGTTGTTTCCAAGGTGAGCGCGAAATGGCGGCCGACAACAAAATCCTCGGTGCCTTCAACCTCGAAAACATCCCGCCAGCCCCACGTGGCATGCCGCAAATCGAAGTGACCTTTGACATTGACGCCAACGGCATCGTGTCCGTCGGTGCCAAAGACAAGGGCACAGGCAAAGAGCAGCAGATCACGATCCAAGCGTCTGGCGGTCTGTCAGAGGCGGACATCGACCAAATGGTCAAAGACGCCGAAGAGAACGCCGAGGCCGACAAAGAACGCCGCGAGCTGATCGAAGCGAAAAACCAGGCCGAAAGCCTTGTCCATTCGACCGAAAAGTCGATGGAAGAGCACGCAGACAAAGTGGACCCAACCACGATCGAAGCGATCGAACTGGCCATTGCCGCCCTCAAGGACGAGCTGGAAACAGACAACGCCGACAAGATCAAATCCGGCATCCAGAACGTGACCGAAGCGGCTATGAAACTCGGTGAGGCGATCTATAAATCGGCTCAGAACGAAGCCGATGATGAACCCGCCGGTGCGGACGAACCCCGCAATGCCGATGATGATATCGTCGATGCCGAGTTCGAAGACCTGGACAACGACAAACGCGCCTAATCGGTGCCGCGTACGGAACCAATCAAGAGGCCGGCCTGATCAGGCCGGCCTCAGACGTTCCATCAAAGGACATGATCCATGGCAAAACGTGACTATTATGAGGTGCTGGGCATCAATAAAGCCGCCAGCCCCGAAGAGATCAAAAAAGGCTATCGAACCAAAGCCAAGGAACTTCACCCGGATCGCAATACCGACCGACCCGAAGCAGAATCAGAGTTCAAAGAAGCCAACGAAGCCTACGAAGTTCTGAAAGATCCCGATAAAAAAGCGGCCTATGATCGCTTTGGCCACGCCGCATTTGAAGGTGGCATGGGCGGCGGCGGACGACCAGGCGGCGGCTTTGGTGGCGGTCAGCAGGGCGATTTCGGCTCTGCGTTTTCCGATGTGTTTGACGACCTGTTCGGTGACTTCATGGGCGGTCAACGCGGCGCAGGCGGCGGTGGTGGTCGACGCGCATCGCGCGGCTCTGACTTGCGCTATAACCTGCGTATCTCGCTCGAAGATGCGTTCGCAGGCCTGCAAAAAACCATCAACGTCCCCACGTCGGTAAGCTGCGACGGCTGTAACGGCACAGGGGCCGAAGGCGGCTCTGAACCCGCGACATGTCCAACCTGCTCCGGCATGGGCAAGGTCCGCGCGCAACAGGGCTTTTTCACCGTTGAACGGACCTGTCCAACCTGTTCGGGCCTCGGTCAGATCATCCAGAACCCCTGTAAATCCTGCAGCGGTGCCGGGCGTGTCGAAAGAGATCGCTCACTGAGCGTGAACATCCCCGCAGGCGTCGAAACCGGCACCCGCATCCGCCTAGCTGGCGAAGGCGAGGCAGGCATGCGCGGCGGACCGTCCGGTGATCTATACATCTTCATCGATGTGGCGGCCCATGACCTGTTCGAACGCGACGGCAACAATCTGTTCTGCCGCGTACCCGTCAGCATGAGCACAGCGGCCTTGGGTGGTTCGATCGAAGTGCCGACAATCGACGGTGGCCGTGGCCGGGTGCAAATCCCGTCCGGGTCGCAATCAGGCCGTCAAATGCGCCTGCGCTCCAAAGGAATGCCAGCCCTGCGCGGCGGCGGACCCGGTGACATGTTCATCGAACTGGCCGTTGAAACGCCAGTGAACCTGACGTCCAAGCAAAAGGAACTCTTGCGCGAGTTCGAAGACCTGAGTTCCGAAAATAACCCGGAATCCTCCAGCTTCTTTTCCTCCGTCAAATCCTTTTGGGACTCGATGAAAGGCTAAACATAGGGTGGGCAGTATTGCCCACCCTACGAGCCCGACATGCGACTGACATCCAACACCACCGCCCTGCGACGATTGTCGCGCGCAGAGTTTACGCAGATCGGCATCTAAGTGGCGGATGGCCTGACCAAAGACGCCTTTGTTCTGATCCGCCCGGATGTGTAACAAAACACTGCACAGCTATTTCGGACCCCATTAACCGTTCGCTAATCGAAATCCGCCAGTGTCGGGTCATGTCGCATTTTGCCGAACACCCGCTGCCTTTCAACTTTGACGAAGTTGGTGCCACCCCGCTGTCTGCCGGGCGCACGCCATCCTATCTGGCGGACCATCGCAAGCGGCTGCGCGTCCGCTTTATGGACGGCGGGGCCACTGCGATGCCAGATTACGAACTGTTGGAATTGGTTCTGTTTCGCGCGATCCCCCGACGGGATGTAAAACCGCTCGCGCATCTGCTGATGGCAGAATTTGGTGATTTTAACCGTGTCCTGTCCGCCCCGGTCGAACGGTTGCGCCGGATCAATGGGGTCGGGGATGCGGTGATCGTTGAACTCAAACTGGTAGAGGCGGCGGCCCAGCGTTTATCACGTGCCAAAGTATTGAATAAATGCGCAATTTCCAGTTGGGATGCGCTGGTGGACTACTGTCACACAACCATGGCGCACCGCGAAACCGAACAATTCAGGGTCCTGTTTCTGGATCGCAAGAACGTGCTGATCGCGGACGAGGAACAAGGCAAGGGCACCGTTGATCACGTCCCCGTCTATCCCCGCGAAGTGGCCAAACGCGCGCTCGAACTTAACGCTTCTGCGCTTATTCTGGTGCACAACCACCCGTCTGGCGATCCGACCCCCAGCCAATCAGACATCGACATGACGTCACAGATGGAACAGGCCTGTAGCGCATTGGGGCTAACCCTGCACGATCATCTCATCGTGGGAAAATCCCGAGAGTTGAGTTTCAAATCAGAAGGTTATCTGTGACCTATCGCACCCAAACCTCGACACGGCGGTTGGCCTGTCGCCCCCATGCACTGTCGTCACAGGCCATGGGCAGCGCCTCGCCAAAGGCATCCACACCCATCTCGATCCGATCAAAATTCGCAGTTTCTGCTGCAGATATCACGGCGCGCCTGACAGCATCTGCCCGGCGCAGCGCAATGTCACGATTGGCCGCAGCAGGCCCATCGCCATCACTGAACCCCACCAACAGCATCTGGCGTGCATCATACGTGCCCTGTTCCAGCGCACGGGCCAATTGCTGCACGTTAGACCGCGATTGCGCATCCAGGCGGATCGACCCCGCCTCGAATCGAAACGAGGTGGTCAGACGCGACATGCCGTACAAGGTGCCCGTCATGCGCTGCAATTCCTCAAGATCGATTTCGGGGCCCGCCGCAGTGACAGCATTGGCAAATCTGTAACCTTGCGCGTTTATCGACACTTCCTCTGGTGCCTGATCGACAAAACCTGCCCGCCGGATAACGATTTGCGCAGGGGCGCTGCGTATATAAGCCAGCAGTTCGCGCGCGATCTTGGGCAATCGCCGTGCAGGAATGTACAGAAACATCGGTGCGGTCAGTGGATAATCTTCTGTTTTGATTGTGCCACGCTGTGCGGACAGGGAAAAACCACATGTGCCCGTCAGCGTCAGCGCGCGGGTGTTTCCCGTTTCGGCGTAGCTGGCGATGCCGATGCCAAACGGATCGGCCAACACTGCTTCTACCACATCGATCGCACGGTCATGGCGCACGATCCCATCTGTAAAGGGCAATCTGATCGGGCCCATCACCTTGTCCTCGATCGACTGGCCCAACCCGGTGCGACTGCCCGGCAAGTGCAAGGCTATCGGCGCATCCGCCCCGCCCAACGCCTGCCAATTCGTGATCTCACCGGCGAACACGCGTGCCAGCGCCTGCGGCGAAATCTGATCCACCGGGTTCGACGGGGCAACAATCGGCACCATCGCATCCAGCGCCAGGACACGGCTGCGATTGGCCTGTGTCATATCGCCCATCCCGGCCTCGCTGGCACGCGCGCGTTCTTCAGGACGGATTTCGCGCAAGGCCATAACGATATCGGCGTCGTTGGCCAACAGGTCCGCAAACCCTTCGTCCGTGGTGGACGGCTGTACGTAAAACCGGGCAACGGGCTTTCCGGTGCCCGCGTCCTCAAGCACATAAACAAAGCCAGAAGGCTCAACAGGCTCACGGCGGGTCGTGTAATCGTTGCGCAGTGCAAACCCTTCGATCAGGGCAGGCATCAGAACGGCCCCCATCGTAGAAGAGCCCGAAACCGACACTTCGGCCACGAAATCCTGCAAATTCGGGCAGGCCGGCCCCTCGCAGAGCACGCCCGACCCATCGACGGTCAATTCACCATAGACCGTGTCGATACGATAAAATTCACCATCAAAACCCAGCATTGTGCCGCTGAGTTCGACCTGCCCATCAGGCGAGGTAAGGGTGACATCCTGTGCCACGGACACAGTTCCCCAAAAAGTAAGTGCGGCGAAAATCGCCGCACGTGCCCAAGCCATAAAGTGCCCTTTGCCGCGACGGTCAGTTCCCGGCGACTTTCAGGTCTCCGACAAGATTGTTCAACACAAGAAAGCTGCCAACCGCATCGCAATCCGGCACAGACAAAGTCAGGTTCTGCGTTTTAAGCTGACCGCCTGCGCTGACTTCCAGCGATTGCGCCTCGATTTCGAGACCACAGTTGCTGGCTGTGACTTCGGCTTCGACCGTCATGTCGATCACACCGGGGCGAGCCGACATGTGGCTTGGAAAGGTATAGATCTCGACCATCAGCGGCTCTGTGCTCTGCGTATCACCCAAGCGGGTCAGCAAACCATTGTCACCAGACGTCAGCCCATCAATGTTCTGGGCACTGCCGGACCACAAGTGGCCGGATTGGCCATAATCAGCCCCGAATTCCCGCGCGTGCAATTCAAACCCGGCACGACCACGCCATTGCAATGCGACACGATCATATTGCGCGATGTCTGTGACAGTCGCCTGGGCCACCGCGCCATCGCCATTGGAAAACGCCATGATAAACACGGCCTGATCGGTCAGCGCGGGCACAGTCATCGACAACGATCCCGTTGCGTCCGTGGTTTCGGTGAACATCATTCCATTGTGGTGCACGGTCAGCCGTTCGTTCGGAACGCACGCGGCATCCAACGTCAGGGTCACCATGGCCCCGGCAACCGGTGTTGCCGTTGCCACCATTTCGCATTCGTCCACTACGGGCAGTGAATCAGCCTCTGGTGCCAAGTCTGCGGTTGGGGCGGCGACCCGCTGAATGTCTGTATCGGTCTTGGGCATTGGAACAGACGTGATATCGCTGGCAGAGGTCAATTCGATCTCTTGCACTTGCAACATGATGTCCGCGCTTGCGGACACGCCCGAAATCTCTTGTGAAGCGTCCTGTGCGTCGATTGGAACCGGCTGCGCCTGATCGCCATAGCGCGATTTTGCGGATTCGCTGTTTTGCATGACGAAACCAATGCCGACAGCGATAGCAAGGGTGCCAACCCCTGTTACGATTTCCTTCACATACTGCATTGCTCCACGCCCCTTCCACGGATTGGATTGGGACAGGAATCGCATAGCAAAGGGGCCGGGTTATGACCCTAGCGCGGACTCTTTAGGGCAGGAATGCGGCAGGCTGCTTAGGCCAGCCGCCCATGACAATGCTTGAATTTCTTGCCGGATCCGCAAGGGCAGACTTCGTTCCGGCCCGGATTGCCCCAAGTGCTTTGATCCTTTTCATCAAAGCCACTTTCGATCGCCTCTGGCGTTGGCTCGGGCAGTGCATCAAGTTGAGCAGTCTCGACCGCCTCTTGTTGCCGGGCCTGAATATCAGCCACCATTTGCTCACGTTCTTCTTCCGTCATCGGGCGGATCATCGACAGCTTTTGGGTCACTTCGGTGCGCAGGCTGTCCAGCATGGTTTCGAACAACTGGAACGCTTCGTTCTTGTATTCGTTCAGTGGATCACGCTGCGCATAACTGCGGAACCCAACGACGGAACGCAAATGTTCAAGCGTCAGCAAGTGTTCGCGCCACTTGCCGTCGATGGCCTGCAACAACAGCTGCTTTTCGATGCTGCGCATGTTTTCCGGGCCAAAGGCGGCGGTTTTTTCGGCCATCATGACGTCGCTGGCTTTGATCAGACGTTCGCGGATCTGTTCGTCGTCCACGCCCTCTTCTTCGCACCACGCCACAACAGGCACATCAAGGCCCAACTGCTCGATGGTAGCGGCATACAGCCCTTCGGAATCCCACTGATCGGCATAAGTGCCTTGTGGCAAATACTGGTCAATCAGATCATCCACGACCTGATCGCGCATATCCGCAATGATTTCCGACAGATCCTCTGCTTCCATGATTTCGCGGCGCTGACTGAACACAACGCGACGCTGATCGTTCATGACGTCATCGAATTTCAACAACTGCTTGCGGATGTCAAAGTTACGGCCTTCGACCTTGGCTTGCGCGCGTTCCAGCGATTTGTTGACCCAAGGGTGAACGATGGCTTCGCCTTCTTCCAATCCCAGTTTCTTCAGGACCGTGTCCAGACGGCCAGAGCCGAAAATGCGCATCAGGTCATCTTCGAGGCTCAGGTAGAAAGACGTGCGACCCGCATCGCCCTGACGGCCAGACCGACCGCGCAACTGGTTGTCGATGCGGCGGCTTTCGTGGCGTTCGGACGCCATCACGAACAGGCCACCGGCCTCCAGAACTTTTTTGTATTCAGCTTCGTGCTCTGCCTCGATACGGGCGCGCACCTCTGCCGGGTCAGCCTCTGGATCACTTGTGATTGCTTCCAGCACCTTCATTTCGACGTTGCCGCCCAACTGAATGTCGGTACCACGCCCGGCCATGTTGGTGGCGATGGTCACTGCGCCAAACTTGCCGGCATCCGCGATGATCTGCGCCTCTTTTTCGTGTTGGCGCGCGTTCAGGACGTTGTGTGGTATGCCCTCTTTTTCGAGGATATTGGCGAACATCTCGGATTTATCGATGGATGTGGTTCCGACCAGAACGGGTTGGCCTTTTTTGTGGGCCTCTTTGATCTCTGCGATCATCGCCGTGTATTTTTCGGCGGCGGTGCGGTACACCCTGTCGTCTTCGTCCAGACGTGCGATAACTTTGTTCGTTGGCACCTCGACCACGCCAAGTCCATAAATCTCGCGGAATTCCTCGGCTTCGGTGGCGGCAGTACCGGTCATGCCCGCCAACTTGTCATAAAGACGGAAGTAGTTCTGGAACGTGACCGAGGCCAGCGTCTGGTTTTCGGGCTGAATTTTCACGCCCTCTTTGGCTTCGATCGCCTGATGCAGCCCATCGCCCAAACGGCGGCCCGCCATCATGCGGCCCGTGAATTCATCGATCAGCACGACATTGCCGTCGCGGACGATGTAATCCTTGTCCTTGTGAAACAGCTTGTGCGCGCGCAGACCCTGATTGACGTGGTGCACGATGGATGTGCTTTCGGGGTCATACAGCGACGCGCCCTCTTCGATCAGGCCACGGGCGCGCAATTGTTCCTCAAGGAATTCATTGCCATCATCCGTAAAGGTCACGCTGCGTTGTTTTTCATCCAGTTCAAAGTGAGACTCTTCGATCAGTGGGATGATCGCATCTATGGTCACATACATCTCGGAACGATCCTGCAAAGGACCGGAGATAACCAGTGGCGTGCGCGCCTCGTCGATCAGGATGCTGTCGACTTCGTCCACGATGGCATAGTTGTGGCCACGTTGAACCATGTCGGAAATCGATGGTTTCATGTTGTCGCGCAGGTAATCAAACCCAAGCTCGTTGTTGGTGGCATAGGTAATGTCGCAGGCGTATGCCTCGCGCTTGGCGTTTTCTGGCATGCCAGCGATTGCGACGCCCGTGGTCAAACCAAGTGCGCCAAACACCTTGCCCATCCATTCGGCGTCACGCTGCACGAGATAATCGTTGACGGTGACAACATGCACGCCCTTGCCGGTCAGCGCATTCAGATAACAGGCAAAGGTGGCGGTCAGAGTTTTGCCCTCACCCGTCTTTTGTTCGGCGATGTTGCCCTGATGCAGGAAAATCGCACCCAGCAATTGCGTATCATAGGCACGCAGGCCCAGTGTACGGCGGGCTGCCTCGCGACAGTTGGCAAACGCTTCGGGCAAAAGATCATCAAGGCTTTCGCCGCCAATGGCGCGTTTCGCCAGCGCTTCGGTTTTTTCCTTTAGGGCATCGTCACTCAATGCTTGGAATTCAGGTTCCAGGGCGTTGATCTGATCAACCAGCGATCGCGTCGCCTTTACCTTGCGGTCATTGGGCGTGCCAAACACCTTCTTGGTGAGGGTTTTGAAACCGAGCATGCGTTCTCCAGCCGATCAATTCATGTTGTGCAGCAACTGCTTGCCGGGCGCGCGCCAAGCCCATAGATAAGAAAGAGCAAAAATAGGCCCAAGCCGCGTCCATAGGGCGATGTAAGGGTCGCACCAAACCGTGTCAATGCGCGCCCCCGTCGTGCACCTAGCCCAAGGACGAATCCACCATGAAACACCTACTTTCTTTGCCCGTTTTGGGCCTTGTCGCCGCTCTGGCCCTTCCTGCCGCGGCACAGGACGCAGGCAAAGTCGTAGCAACGGTAAATGGGACAGACATCACGATTGGACACATGATCGTGGCCCGCGCCACTTTGCCCCCTCAGTTTCAGGAATTGCCCGATCAGGTTCTGTTCGACGGCATCCTTGAACAATTGGTGCAACAGACCCTTTTGGCCCAATCCTTTGACGGTGAACTGCCCAATCGGGCACAATTGTCGCTGCAAAACGAAACCCGGTCCCTGACCGCGGGCGAGGCGATGGAACTGGTTCTGCAAACTGCAGTCACCCCAGAAGCAGTCCAAGCTGCCTATAATACGCGGTTCGAGGGTGTGTCCGACACCACGGAATACAATGCCTCGCACATTCTGGTCGACACCGAAGAAGCCGCGCTGGCCGTGATCGAAGAAATCAACGGCGGTTCTGATTTCGCCGAAACCGCAAAAGTACGCTCAACCGGTCCATCTGGTCCCAATGGCGGTCAGCTGGGCTGGTTTGGTACAGGTGCAATGGTGCCAAGTTTCGAGGCGGCAGTGATCGCGCTACAGGTTGGGGCGGTGTCCGCACCCGTCCAGACGCAATTTGGCTGGCACGTCATCATCCTGAACGACACCCGCGTGAAAGAGCGTCCAACCCTTGAAGAAGTGCGTGGCGAACTGGAAGAGGACGTACGCGCCGCAGCCATCGATGCCCGCCTCGCGGCTTTGACGGCAGAGGCAGTGATCGACAAGCCAGATTTGATGGACGTCGATCCCGCCCTACTCAAAGATTTGACTTTGGTGGACTGAGAATGGCCAAAATTGACAGTGTATCACCCCTGGCACCGGCAGCGTTTCCCGACCTGCCGGTCATCGACGGTGTCGCATTTGCAGCTGTTGCTGCCGGTGTAAAGTATCAAGGGCGCACCGATGTGATGCTGGCCAAGTGCGTGCCGGGCACAACGATAGCGGGCGCATTCACAAGGTCGGCCACCCGGTCTGCCCCTGTCCTTGACTGCCAGTCCAAACTGGGCGGAGCATCCGACGAAGGGGCCGCAATTCTAGTGAATTCCGGCAACTCCAACGCATTTACCGGGCGCAACGGCCAGCTGGCCACTGACGCTATCGTTCAGGCCACTGCATCCGCCACAGGCGTGCCTGCCGCGCGCGTTTTTACCGCTTCGACCGGTGTGATCGGGGAACCGCTGCCGTTTGATCGCATCACGGCCAAACTGGACGAACTGAATGGTGCCCTGTCGGCGGACGCGATTTCAGACGCAGCGCGCGCCATCATGACCACAGACACCTACCCCAAAGGGTCGACAGCATCTTGTGAGATAGACGGTAAAACCGTGCAGATCGCTGGATTCGCCAAAGGCAGCGGCATGATCGCGCCCGATATGGCCACAATGCTGGTCTATATCTTTACCGATGCGCGAGTGGATCAGGCGACGTTGCAAGCGCTGACAACCAAATGCTGTGATACCACATTCAACTGCATCACTGTGGACAGTGATACATCGACCTCTGACAGCCTGTTGGTGGCCGCGACGGGCACCAGTGGGGTGGATGCAGGTGGCAACCCCGATTTCGAGGCTGCGTTGAACAGCGTGATGCTGGATCTGGCCCATCAGGTCGTTCGCGACGGCGAAGGCGCAACCAAGTTTGTCGAGATCGAAGTGACGGGGGCCGTGGACGATGCCAGCGCCAAGGTGCACGCGCTTTCGATCGCCAACTCGCCTCTGGTGAAAACCGCCATCGCTGGCGAAGATCCCAATTGGGGGCGGGTCGTGATGGCCGTCGGCAAATCTGGCGCACCCGCTGACCGTGATACATTGTCGATTTGGTTCGGCGGGATACGCGTTGCGGACAACGGTTGGGTCAGCCCAGATTATGTCGAGGCGGACGCAGCTGCGCATATGAAATCAGATCATATCCACATCCATGTCGATTGCGGCATGGGCACCGGGTCATGCACCGTTTGGACCTGCGATCTGACACATGGCTATATCGCGATCAACGCGGACTATCGGTCGTGAAAGTTGTCCTCGTATCAGCCGTCGCGCTGATCGACACGGATGGCCGCGTGCTGCTGGCGCAACGCCCCGAAGGCAAATCAATGGCGGGCCTATGGGAGTTTCCGGGCGGCAAGGTCGAAGCCGGCGAAACGCCCGAGGTGGCGCTGATCCGTGAGTTGGAAGAAGAACTAGGGATCAACACATGGCAGTCCTGCCTCGCGCCCCTGACATTTGCCAGCCACAGCTATGATTCGTTCCACCTGCTGATGCCCCTGTTTGCCTGCAGAAAATGGGAGGGCACACCCCAATCCAACGAAGGGCAGGCGTTGAAATGGGTCAGGCCACATGACCTGAAATCCTATCCCATGCCCGCAGCAGACGTTCCTTTGATCCCGATCTTGCGGGATTGGCTATAAATTACCCACATGATTGTTTTTACATCGCATAAAAAGTGTCATTTCCATGACATTTTTAATGACTTATGCACTATTTTTTGTGCAGAATGAAAACATGTTACTGGGAAGGGACTGAAATGCTGCGGACGATTTCAATGGGAACTTCGATACTAGTACAGGGGATTTATGTAAAAACCCTGCCAGACGGCCGTATGACGGTGCGCGTTGACGGAGATCACTACTCCGGAATGCCTGTGTCACAAACCGCCTGATCAACACCGAATATAATTAAAAAAAGGGGACAGTTTGCACTGTCCCCTTTTTCTATTCTTGTGGCCGAAACCTTTAGGCAAGCGAACGAGAAATCTCTTCACGCTCAAAGATTTCGATAACGTCTTTTGCACGAATATCTTCGTAGTTTTCAAACGCCATACCGCATTCTTGACCGGATGGTACGTCTGATACTTCATCCTTAAAGCGCTTCAGCGTTTTCAGCGTACCCTCGTGGATGACCACGTTGTCACGCAGCAAACGCACACCAGCAGAACGACGTGCCGTACCTTCGGTGACCAAACAACCAGCAACTTTGCCGACGTGGGACACTTTGAAGACCTCTTTGATCTCGGCGTAGCCGATAAAGGTTTCGCGGATTTCATTGCTGAGCAGGCCAGAAGCCGCCGCTTTGACGTCGTCCACAAGGTCGTAGATCACGGAATAATACCGAATCTCGACACCCTTTTGGTTGGCTGTGTTGCGCGCAGATGCGTTCGCACGGACGTTAAAGCCCATGATTGGCGCACCGGACGCTTCGGCCAGACCGACGTCGGTTTCAGTGATGGCACCAACACCCGAGTGCAGTACGCGTACGCGCACTTCGTCGTTGCCGATTTTTTCCATCGCCTGAACGATCGCCTCGGCAGAACCCTGCACGTCCGCTTTGACCACGATTGGCAGTTCGCTGACATCCTCGTCGGCTTTGGCATTTGCCATAAGCTGTTCAAGGGTCGTCGCCGCACCAGCCGCTGCGCGTTTATCTTTGGCAGCGTTGGCGCGGTATTCCGCGATCTCGCGCGCCTGCGCTTCGGTTTCGGTGACGTTCAGAACATCGCCCGCTTCGGGTGTGCCGTTCAGGCCAAGAACCTCAACAGGGACTGATGGACCAGCTTCCTTGATACGCTCGCCCTTGTCGTTGATCAGCGCACGGACCTTGCCGTACTGCTCGCCCACAACAAAGATGTCGCCCTGACGCAATGTGCCGTTCTGGATCAGAACCGTGGCAACGGGGCCGCGACCCACGTCAAGCTGCGCCTCGATCACGGCACCTTGGGCGGCGCGATTCGGGTTTGCTTTGAGTTCCAGCAGTTCGGACTGCAGCGCAATCGCTTCGAGCAGCTCGTCCAGACCCTGGCCAGTGGCGGCAGACACTTCTACATCCTGCACGTCGCCAGACATCTTTTCGACGACCACTTCGTGTTGCAGCAAGTCTGTGCGCACCTTGGTTGGGTTTGCTTCGTATTTGTCGATCTTGTTGATCGCCACGATCATCGGCACCTTGGCCGCTTTTGCGTGGGCAATCGCCTCGATCGTCTGAGGCATCACGGCATCGTCGGCGGCAACAACCAGCACGACAATATCCGTCACCTGCGCACCACGGGACCGCATGGATGTGAACGCCGCGTGACCGGGGGTGTCAAGAAAGCTGAGAACGGAACCGTTCGCCGCCGTGACCTGATAGGCCCCGATGTGCTGGGTAATCCCGCCAGCTTCGCCAGAGACAACCTTGGCGTTGCGGATCGCGTCCAACAATGATGTCTTGCCGTGATCGACGTGACCCATGATCGTGATGACCGGTGGGCGCGGCAACAGGTCGGCCTCGTCATCAATGATCTCTTTGATCACGTCCTCGACGTCGGCATCGGACACCCGCTGCATTTTGTGGCCGAACTCTTCGATGATCAATTCGGCTGTGTCGGCATCGATGGTTTGGTTCTGCGTCACCATCATGTCCATTTGCATCAGCGCCTTGACGACGTCACCGACGCGTTCCGCCATGCGGTTGGCAAGCTCGGACACGACAATCGCCTCGGGTAGATTGACGGTACGCGTGACCTTTTCACGCTCAACAGTGCCACCCATCGCTTTTTGACGGGCACGTTCCTGTTTGCGCTTCATCTGCGCCATAGACCGCTGACGGCCACCTTCGCCACCAGACAGAGCCTGGTTCAGCGTCAGTTTGCCAGAGCGACGGCTATCGTCGGCGCGGCTTTTGGGGCGCTGCTGTTGCTCACGCTCGTTTTTGCGTGGCGTGGCTGTGGGCAATTGCGTTTGACGCGGTGCCGCCTTGGCAGCCGGTGCGGCGGCGGGCGCTGCAGCAGCTTGTGCGGTTGCTGTGGCTTCGGCTGCTTTACGCGCCTCTTCCTCGGCTTTGATCCGCAGGCTTTCTTCGCGCTCTTTTTCTTCGCGTTCCTTGGCCTCTATTTCGGCACGACGACGCTCGCGTTCCAGTTCGCGGGCCTTTTCGTCGGCTTCACGCTGTGCGGCCTCTTCGACCTCACGCGATTTCGCGGCTTGAACAGCCTTCAGGCGGCGTTCCATTTCTGCATCGGTAATGCCCGCCGGACGACGGCTTGGATCACCTACAGATGGGCCACTGGCCGCCACGGTTTTCGCAGCGCCAGCCTTGGGTACTACAACCCGCTTGCGTTTCGTTTCGACGACGACATTTTTGGTCCGTCCGTGGCTGAAACTTTGTTTCACATTGCCCGGACGCGCGCCGCTGCGCAGTCCCAGTGTCTTCTTCCCGTCAGTATCGCTCAAAGCTCGTCTATCCTTCCAGGCGACCGTTGCCGCCGTCATTTTCGCGCACACCGCGTAAACGGTTGGCTTCCTCTACAACACGTTGCGTGAGTCCACCAGAGGCGAGCGCGCCGTGTATTACAGTTTCACGCCCGAAGGCCAAACCTAACTCATCCGCTGTCAGCCAGCCGATATACGTTCCAAAATGCGGTGTGCTCAGCTTGGACTTTCCACGTCCAGACCCATCCACCGCTTGTATCAATACCTGTGCCTCTTCCATTTGAAGCCAGCCTTTGACCTTTTCATAACCTGCGACCGCCCGGCCCGATTTGCGTGACAGGGCAATCAGATCAACCACGCGCCGCGCCAGTTGGCGTTCGACTTGGTCCACCAGATCATCCGGCACTTGCACCGGCATTTTAGCGCCACGGGCAAACAGCTTTTTCGCCACAGCCTTGTCCAGTGCGGCGCGGTCTGCTGCGACATATATACCACGTCCCGGCAGTTTACCCGCAATATCCGGCACAATTTGTGCGTCCGGTCCAACCACAAAACGGATCAGCCCAAATTTCGGCTGTACCTCGCCTGTGGCAATGCACTTGCGTTCTGCTCCATCGGAGCGATCTTTTGAGGCACCACCGCGACTCATGAGGCTCTCCCGAGGCCTGAAATCAGGCCTCGGACTCCTCGGTGATGTCGTCATCTTCTTCTGCGTCCGCTTCCAGTTCCGCGGGATCAACCCAACCCAACAGGATGCGGGCGGTCATAACCAGATGCTGTGCTTCTTCCAATGACACCTCGAAGGGTTCCAAAACCCCTTCATCCTTGTGACGTTCGCCATCGACAGTCGTCCAGCCACCGGCCAGCTCCCAATCCGCGCAAGTCGCAAAATCCTCAAGGGTTTTGACATCATCCTTGGCCAACGCCTCAATCATTTGGGGTGTGAGACCGTCAAAATCAATAAGGCTGTCTTCGGCACCCAAGGCGCGGGCATTTTCCAGCGCAGTTTTGGCAGCCGCCTCAAGAACGTCACGGGCGCGGGCCTGCAATTCTGCCGCCGTATCCGCATCGACGCCGTCAATCACCAACAGTTCGTCGATTTCTACATATGCGACTTCTTCAAGGTTGGTGAAACCTTCGGACACCAGCAACTGGGCAAAGAACTCGTCAAGATCGAGGTTGTCCATGAACAGTTTGGTGCGCAGCTCGAATTCGGCCTGACGACGGGCCGATTCGTCCGCTTCGGTCATGATGTCGATATCCAGACCCGTCAGCTGGCTGGCCAGACGGACGTTTTGGCCACGACGACCAATGGCAAGGCTCAGTTGCTCTTCGGGGACGACAACTTCGATTTTGCCAGCTTCTTCATCCAGAACAACTTTGGACACTTCGGCAGGCTGCAATGCGTTCACAAGGAACGTTGGCTGATCTTCATTCCACGGAATGATATCGATCTTTTCGCCCTGTAGTTCATTCACAACGGCCTGAACCCGGCTGCCGCGCATACCGACGCAAGCCCCAACAGGGTCAATCGAGCTGTCATAGGAAATGACGGCGATCTTGGCGCGCGACCCGGGGTCACGGGCGACCGCTTTGATTTCGATGATGCCATCATAGATTTCGGGCACTTCCATCTTGAACAGCTCGGCCATGAATTCGGGCGCTGTACGGCTCAGGAAAATCTGGGGGCCACGCTGTTCGCGGCGCACATCCTTGATGTAGCAGCGGATACGATCATTGGGGCGATAAGACTCGCGACCAATTTTTTCGTTGCGACGCAGGATCGCTTCGCCTGCGCCCACATCGACGATGACGTTGCCGTATTCTTCGCGTTTGACGAGCGCGTTGATGATGGTGCCTGCGCGGTCCTTGAACTCTTCGTACTGGCGATCACGCTCGGCTTCGCGCACTTTTTGCAGGATGACCTGCTTGGCGGATTGTGCGGCGATGCGGCCCATTTCAACGGGTGGCACTTCCTCGATCAGCTGTTGGCCGACCTCTGGGTTTTCCATGTACTGTTTGGCTTGCTCGACGGTGAACTCGGACTGATAGTTTTCCAGCAATTCGTCTTCAACCACGGTGCGCACACGGGTAAACGTCGCCCGGCCCGTTTTGCGGTCGATGGCCACACGGATATCCATTTCAGCGCCGTAGCGAGACTTGGCCGCACGCGCGAGCGATTCTTCCATCGCTTCAATGACCAGAACCGGGTCGATCATTTTTTCGCGCGCAACCGCCTCGGCGGTCTGAAGCAGCTCAAGCTGGTTTGCAGATGTAATGGCCATCAGGTGTCCTCCTCAGACGCTTGGGTCTGTGTGTCGCCCTCCAGGGGGGCGTCTTCGTGAATTTCGTCAAATTCGGTTTCTTTGATGACGCCAGCCGCTTTGCGTTGGCGCAACATTTCTTTGATCAGCTCGTCGGTCAGAACCAGTTTCGCTTCAGTCAACCAATCGAACTTTAGACCGATTGTACCTTCAGCAACGTTTATCAGGACTTCGTCCCCTTCGACACCGGCCAACACACCCTTGAAACGGCGACGGCCGTCGATCAACTGATCTGTTTCCAACTTGGCGTCATAGCCTTCGAACATGTCGAAATCCTTGAGACGCGTCAGCGGGCGATCAATGCCCGGGCTCGACACTTCAAGGGTATAGGCATCAAGGATCGGATCCTCGACATCCAGAATTGCGCTGACAGCTGTGGAAATCACACTGCAATCGTCGACTTCAATCCCGCCCTCGGGCTTGTCGGCCATGATCTGCAGCGTCGATTCCTTGCCACTCATCAGCCGGATGCGCACCAGCTCATAGCCAAGATCCTCGATCACCGGGGTGATGATCTCGGCCAGGCGACGGTCGATGGCTGCTTTGGCGATCAGGTCGTTGGACATGGGTTCTATATCGGCTTTCGGCACAAAAAAACGGGCGCGCGGCCCGTTGATGATTCTCGGTGGAGCGCTGAGTTTGGACCCCAACACGCCGCTGTTGAGGGGGATATACGCACGTCGCCCCCATGATGCAAGGCCCCTCAGGCCATCCACCACCGTTCGGCCATGCGCAGGTTGTCCAGTGGCCATGATTTACCGACCGCCGGGGGCACCGCGAGGGTCGTTGCCGCGATATGCGTTGTGCCGCGCCCACCGGGCAGCGTTTGGAAATCGCGCGGGTCCGCGTGCGGATCAAGCGCGGTAATATCGGCGACATCGACCATACCATCGCGCAACGCTTCGGCGCGGACGGCATCAGCGCTGAAGTGCACGAATTCAACACTGTCGAACCAGCCTGCGCTGTCTTTGTAATGCTCAGGCACACGGGTGGAGATGAAATGGCGGCCCATGTCCAGTTTCTGCACCCGGTACAGGCCCGTTCCGACCCCGGTTTCTGATCGCAACTCGTACCCCGGATGCGCCAAAAGATAGGGTAAATTCGGATTGGGCGCGTCCAGCAGGATATCAACGGTTTTTGTGTCGATCACCTTAACAGTCATCGGCAAGGACTGCACCGAATGCGCGTCAAATGCGCTGCCGTCATGAAATTGCACACCGTCGCGTAACGTGAACCGCCAGCGCCGGGCCGTTGCATCAGATGACCAATCGGTTGCCAGTTCGCCACGCAATGTGCCGTCGGCCGCAATTTCCGTCAGGTTGTCATAGACTGTGGCACCCACCGCCTGATCCAACATTGGCGCGGACAATGCGGCACGCAACCGCCCTCCGCGCTGCGGTGTGGCAGACACACCCGTGGCCGCCAACAACGCAGCAGCAGCACCAGAGGTGAACAGGGCACGGCGATCAATGCGGGTCATTTTCCTGCGATCCTGTCCATCGTGCGCACAAGTTCTGCGGAAATGCCCGGTTCGGACAGGGCGTGGCCCGCGTTGCGAATCAGTTTCAGGTCTGCGGCTGGCCATGCCCTGGACAGCGCATAGGCGCTTTCGGGGGGGCAGATCATGTCATAACGACCTTGAACGATGGTTCCGGGGATATGTTTGATCCTCCCGGCATGGGCCAAAATCTGGCCATCAAACTCAAGGAACCCGGCATTGGTGAAATAGTGGTTTTCCAATCGCGCAAAGGCGCGGGCATAATCCCCCGGTGCCTCGCCACCCATTCCAGTCGAATGGATGGACGCCAGCGCATTTTCCCAAGACGACCAAGCGCGGGCGAACCGGGTTTCCGTCGACATGTCACCAGAAAACAATCGCCTGTGATAAGCCCCGATCAAATCGCCACGTTCGTCTTCGGGGATCAGCGCCTCGAAACGGCTCCAGACTTCGGGCCAGAACCGGCCAGCGCCGCCACCGTAAAACCAATCCAGCTCACGTTGGGTCATCAGGAACACACCGCGCAGCACCAGATTGCGCACACGGGCGGGATGCGCCTGGGCATAGATCAGAGCAAGGGTCGCCCCCCAACTGCCGCCAAAGACGATCCAGGCGTCAATCTCGAGGGTGCGGCGAATCATCTCGATGTCGTCAACCAGATGCCATGTGGTGTTGTTCATCACCGACGCATGCGGACGCGAGCGGCCGCAACCGCGCTGATCAAACAGAATAATCCGGTAAAATTCAGGATCGAAATAACGGCGCATAGACGGGCTGCACCCGCCACCGGGGCCGCCATGCAACACCACAACAGGGATCCCAGCAGGGTTTCCGCACTGTTCCACATAGACACGATGACCCTGCCCCACGTCCAACATCCGTTGGTCGTAGGGGTCGGTCGGCGGGTACAGATATTGCACCGCGCGCTTTTGGTCACTGTGTTTGTCCATTACTGACCTACATAGAGCGTCAAACGCACATGAGCATACGGAGACGAAAATGCAAACGCATCAAACCACCGTTGACCCGGCAGAAGTTGCAAAATTCGAGGCGATGGCCGCAGAATGGTGGGATCCGAACGGAAAATTCAAACCACTGCACATGCTGAACCCATGTCGACTGGATTATATCACGCGCCAGATCGCGGCGGAATTTGATCGGGATTTGACACAGACCAAACCCTTTGCGGGGCTACGCATCCTCGATATCGGGTGCGGCGGCGGGCTTTTAGCAGAACCCATGGCACGGCTGGGTGCCGATGTGGTGGGCGCGGACGCGGCGGAACGCAACATTCCGGTAGCGCAGGTTCATGCCGAACAATCCGGCCTGACCATCGACTATCGCCACACCACTGCCGAAGCGATGGCCGCGGCCGGCGAACAGTTCGATGTGGTGCTGAACATGGAAGTCGTGGAACACGTCGCCGACCCACTGGCCTATCTGACGGCATGCCGTGAATTGCTGAAGCCCGGCGGGCTACAGGTTTGTTCAACGCTTAACCGGAACCCGAAATCCTATATGATGGCGATCATCGGGGCCGAACACGTGATGCGCTGGCTGCCCAAGGGAACACATGATTGGTCCAAGTTCATCACGCCGGACGAATTATTCGACCTTCTGCGCAATGCGGGCCTTGACCCTGTTGACCGGAAAGGGTTCGTGTTCAACCCGCTCACTTGGGGCTGGAAGCTATCGGATCGGGACCTGAGTGTGAACTACGTCACCGCCAGCCTGAAACCACACGCCTAGTCCGGCTTGCCCTTGTCACTCAGGCGGACGCGCAATTGGCGCAGGATCGGCAGGGTTTCCCTGACGCGGTCCTCGCCTAGGCTTTCGATCACTTCGGTGACCATCGGGGCAATCGCGCTCAGCGCTTGTTCGCGGGCGCGTCGGCCTGCTGGGCTGATGGCGACCATCTTGCGACGGGCATCGTCCCAATCGGGACGGATATGCACGTAACCGGCCCATTCCAGTCGGTTCAGCGTGTTGGTCATGGCACCGCGCGTCACATTGAATGTTTCGGCCAACTGGGCGGGCCTGCGTTCATCGTCGTGCCACGCAAGGTGGTTCAAAACAGAAAAATGAGAGATTTCCATGCCCTTGGGCAACACACGGCTTAACCTAAAGCGAACCATCTGATCCGCCGCCAACACTTCGCTAAACAGCGAAATCGCCAGTGCATTTTTTTCTGTGCTCATACAACGTCAGGGGCCTTCAAACGTGCGCGCGTTCTCTAAGGATGGAACCCTGCGCCGCGCATCAGCCACCTTTTCCAGGTCCAGATCGAACATATAAACGCCCGGCGCTGTTCCTGCGTCAAGGATCACCTCGCCCCACGGATCAATTGCAAGGCTATGACCATAGGTGCGCCGCCCCTTGTTTGACGGGCCCGAATGCGTGCCTGTCTGGGCCGGGGCCAATACCCAGGCACCCGCCTCAATCGCGCGAGCCCGCAGCAGGCTGTGCCAATGGGCCGCACCAGTGATTGGCGAAAACGCTGCCGGGTATGTCAGGATTCGCGCGCCGGCCCGCGCCAGCGCGTTGGACAATTGGCTAAAGCGTACATCATAGCACACGTTCATTCCAATCGGAGCAAAGGGGGTCTGCGCCACCACCGCTTGCGTACCCGCACGATACCCTTCGGATTCGCGGTACGTTTCGGTGTTCGAAATCGTCACATCGAACATATGAATCTTGTCATAGGTCGCGATGATCGCGCCATCCGGCCCGATCAGGAATGACCGGTTCGCAAAACGCCCATCAAGATCATCCGTCTTGAGAGCGAGCGAACCAATCAACAGATGGACCCCGCGTGCGCGCGCAACGTCACGCAGCGCAGACAGAGTGGGATCATCGTCCTGATGTCGCAGCACATCGCGCTGATGGGCGCGCTTGCTGCTGACACAGTTGGTCACTTCGGGCGTCAGGATAAACACAGCCCCCATATCAGCAGCTTGTTGGATCATCGAAACCGTCCGGGGCAGGTTTGCCACCGGATCGTCAGAAACATTCAGCTGCAAAAGGACCGCTTTCATTCAGGCCGCCAACAGCGCGTCAAGCTTGCCCGCGCGCTCCAGCGCATAAAGGTCGTCACACCCCCCGACGTGAATATCGCCGATAAAAATCTGCGGCACAGTGCGCCCGCCGCTGGCACGTTGGATCATCTCGGGTTTGCGATCAGGCTGCTTGAGCACATCCACCTCGGAAAAGGTCACACCCTTTTCATTCAGCAATCGTTTGGCTGCATGGCAAAAGCCACACAGAGGCGAGGAATAGATTTCGACAGGTTTCACGAGGCACGTCCTTTCGACACAAGAGCTGTTGGCAACAGACTTAGGTATCTTTCATCGCACGCGCCAGTACGCTCACGCACACCTGATCCGCACCTGACGCAGTGCAAGCAGTCGCACAGGCCGCCAATGTGGCCCCGGTGGTCATCACATCGTCCACGATCAAGACAGGGCGGCCAATGATCCAGTGGGCACGACGCCGGTTCACGCGAATGGCCCCTTCCAGAATATCGGCACGTTGCTGGCGCGTCTTTCCATCCAGTGACATGGTATGCTGCGGACGTTCCAGCAAGTCCGCGCACCAATCACAGCCCGTCAGCGCCGACAGATGTTTCGCAATCAGGGCGGACTGATTGTATCGCCGCTTGGCCAAGCGCAGCCAATGCAGGGGCACCGGGGCGATCAACGTCTTTTCCGTGATCAACGTCTGAACGGCGGCGCGCATCCACCCCGCAGCGGGGCGCGCGATTTCCTGTCGATCAGCGTGTTTCAGGCGCAGAACCAGCGTGCGGCCCATACCGCGATAGGCAAGTGCAGCACGCCCATGCGCCCAAGGCTGCGGCGCGCGAAGACAGCCATCGCACTGCACAACATCCCCGAACGCATCACCGGGCAGTGGCACACCACAACTGTCACACGCCGTGCCGCCAATAAATTCAGTCTGCCCCCAGCACTGACCGCACAAGCCAAAATCACTATCGACCGTATTGCCACAGCCCAAACAGCGCGGAGGGTAGATCGCACAAAGCGTTGTTTGTAATAGGCCCATATTTTCCTTAACCCTTGCGCCCATGACAAACAGCCAACAGCCAACCCCACTGACAGACCTGCGCGCCCTGACGCGCAACCGCGCGCGTGCACGGCGTGACGCCCTGTTTTTGCAGGACGCCGCCCGTGACGAGGTCGAAGATCGCCTCAACCTGGTTAACAAACCCTTTCACACGCCGGGAATTGTCGCCGCCTTTCCCGAGCTGTGGCAGGACCGTCTGCCGGGCGCGGTCGTAACGGGCGAGGCAGACGTGTTGCCGCTGGCCACACAAGCGCATGATTTGGTGGTGCACAGCATGGGGCTGCACTGGGCGAACGACCCTGTGGGGCAATTGATCCAATGCAGGCGTGCGCTGAAACCGGATGGCATGTTGCTGGCCATCGGCCTTGGCGGCCAAACCCTGCACGAATTGCGCAGCGTTCTGGCCGAAGCAGAGATTGCGATTCGTGGCGGCCTGTCCCCGCGCGTGGCCCCCATGGGCGAAGTGCGGGATCTGGGCGCATTGCTGCAACGGGCCGGGCTTGCCCTGCCTGTGGCCGACTCGGTCAAACTGACAGCGCGATATCAATCCATCTGGCACCTGATGCGTGATGTGCGCGCCATGGGCGAAGCCAATGCGCTCAGTACAAGGCCACGGCACATGACACGGCGCAGCGTGATGACGCGAGCCGCTGATCTTTATGCCGAAAAATTTGCGCACCCGGATGGGGGCATCACTGCAACCTACGAATTGATCGTGTTGACGGGGTGGGCTCCGGATGAAAGTCAGCCCAAACCGTTGCGCCCGGGATCTGCAAAAGCACGGCTTGCAGATGCCTTGCGAACGGACGAAACGCCGCTGTCAGATTGACCTGAGGACAAATCCGTTTATCTGAGGCGAAACAAACATAGGAATCCGTCCGATATGCTCGACACAAGCAAAGCCGCGACCCGCCCGCAACACGCCGCAGACGATCACCCCGTCGTGCGACCTGCGCGGGTTGGAATCTTGCTGGCCAACCTTGGGACGCCAGACAACTACGACTATTGGTCGATGCGTCGCTATTTGAACGAATTTCTGTCTGATCGACGCGTCATCGATTACAGCCCGTGGATCTGGCAGCCGCTGTTGCAACTGATCATCCTGACCAAACGGCCGTTTTCCTCTGGGGCGGCGTATAAATCCATCTGGAACCACGAAGCGGGCGAAAGCCCCCTGATGACCATCACCAAAGACCAGACAGCCAAGATCAAGGCAGCGATGCACGAACGCTATGGCGATCAGGTGATGGTGGACTTCTGTATGCGCTACGGCAACCCGTCGACCAAATCCAAAGTGCGGGAAATGATGGATGCAGGGTGCCAGAAAATCCTGTTTTTCCCACTATATCCGCATTATGCCGGGGCCACGTCCGCCACCGCGAACGACGAATTTTTCCGCGCGATGATGAAGGAAAAGTGGCAACCCACGACGCGCACTGTGGAACCCTATTACCAGCACCCGAAATACATCGAGGCCTTGGCGCAATCCATTGAACGGGCCTATGCAAACATGGAAACGCGCCCCGACATACTGGTGTGCAGCTATCATGGCGTTCCGATCCGTTATCTGATGGAAGGTGATCCGTATCACTGCCAATGCCAGAAAACGACGCGCTTGCTAAAAGAGCGTTTGGGATGGGCCGACACAGAGATCAAAACGACGTTCCAGTCCAAATTCGGACCCGAAGAATGGCTGCAGCCCTACACCGTCGAAGAGGTCGCGCGCCTTGCCGAAGCGGGGAAAAAGAACATCGCCGTATGCGCGCCCGCTTTTTCAGCGGATTGCATCGAAACGCTCGAAGAGATCAACGAAGAGATCAAAGAAAGCTTTGAGCATGCAGGTGGCGAGCACTTTACCTACATTCCGTGCCTGAACGATGACCCGGCGCATATCGAAGCGCTTGGCACTGTGATTGAGGAAAACCTACAAGGGTGGCTGGACTAACAGCCACCTTTCGATCAGGCAAAAAAAAGGCGGCACTGATGTGCCGCCTTTTTGTTTAGTTGTTTCGAACCTTAGTTCGATACAGCTGCAGCAACTACGATCAACAGCAGCAGTGGCAGTACGAAACCGCCAGACGAGCTTGTTGTTTCTTCAACAATGACTGGTGCTTCGATGATCGGATCGGCAGGAGCGCCGGCAAATGCGGTCGAAGCAGCAGCAGTCAGAGCAGCAGCAAGAACGAGTTTTTTCATAATAACCTCCAGTTACGCGCGCGGGCAATGAATACCACACGCAGCCAAGACTTACCTCGTAATTCTGTGTAAACAGGAATGCAGCACGAAAGCAAAGTCTGATTTAAAAGCTTCCACTGCGATCCGCCTCAATGTCGTCAAATTAGCAACACTTGTGTGCCAACCTTGGCCATCTCGTACAATTCTTCAATGTGTTCATTGTACAAGCCAATGCAGCCATTGGAAGATTTGCGGCCAATCTTGCGCGTGTCATGCGTCCCGTGAATACGGTAATACGTCCAGCTCAGGTGCAGCGACCGGGTACCCAGCGGATTTTCAGGACCTGGGCCAATATAGTCAGGCCATTCAGGATTCCGCTTTTTCATGGACGGCGTTGGGCGCCAATCCGGCTCTGGATCCTTAAGAATAATCTTAGTCCGGCCGCGCCGCGTCAAATCATCAGTAAGCGGTACACTGGATGGGTACAGTTTGTAGGTGACTTTATCGTCGCTCCAATAGTGAACCGCGCGGCTGTCGATATCGACCAAAATTGCGCCGTTGCGCAAATTGTCAAAATACGGCTCCCATTCCAGCGTCCGAAAGCTGGAGATGTTGCGGCGCACTGAAAGAGTCGGGTCACGCTCGGCCTGACCAGCAGCAAGGTTCTGCGCAATGGCGGGCGCACCCAGCAGCGCCGCCGATCCTGCCAGAAATGCGCGACGGCTTGGCGTGTTGAATGATGATTTAGACATGTAATGCCTCTCCTAAAGTGAGTCCTGCCAATTTTGACATAAGATATTGCGCGAATGTCGCAGTCGCAAATCAAACACCTGTCATCTCGCAGGATCACGCCGATGTGCGTTTGTATTGCAACGCGCGACCCGTTATCGACTGTTCAAAGACAATATATGATGTGCGAGACAAATGCGAATTCTCTCTTTTTTACTGGTTTCTCTGCTTACACTTGCCGCATGTGCCTCGCCTCGAGCACCCGCAATCGGCTCGGATGGGCGCGCATTGCCGCAACTTTACCGTATCCGGACCAATGACACGGCCAAGCTGCAGTTCCGGATGCTTGATTCTATAAATGCGCTGCGCAACGCACAGGGCGCTGCTCCGGTTCAATTGAACCCGCAGCTGAATGCCGCAGCAGCCACACATGCGCAGGACATGTCGTTGCAAAACCGGCCATGGCACTTTGGGTCGGACGGATCATCACCGATCGACCGCCTGGCCCGCGTCGGATACGCAGGCAGCCTTGTCGGCGAAAACATCTCTGAAACTTACGAAACTGAATTGGAAACGCTCGGCGCTTGGATGGAACAACCAGACACGCGCCGCACCATTATGGCGGCAGAAGCTGGCGAAATGGGCTTTGCGTGGTTTCAGGAACCAAACGGCAAAATCTGGTGGACCCTGGTTATGGGCAACCCCAACAACGCGCCATTGATCCCTGCGGCCAACCCATCCGCCAGCCGGCTCGTGCCCGCAGCTGTGGATGACCCGGATGCCGCAGCAATTGACGACGCGGGTCAAACCAACGTCGTGGACACAGCAGACCCGACCAGCTGATCCTTAGGGATTGATCTGGATCGGGGTGCCCGTGCGGACCATCGCGTAGATATCTTCCATTTCTTCATCGGTCACGGCGACACAACCCCATGTCCAGTCCGCTGTTTTGCGGCGGTACAAATTAGAATTGCCGTGGATAAAGATGTCACCGCCCGGTGGCTTGCCAATGGCGGCCGCCTCGGCGCGATCGACTGCGTTCGGGTATGATATACCAAGCGACAGATGGAATTTGCTGTTCGGATTGCGCCGGTCGATCAGATAGGTGCCCTCTGGCGTGCGCCCGTCCCCTTCAAAATACTTGTTCCCGATCGGGGCAAACCCCAAATCAATATCAAAGCTTTTAAGAACATCGTTCTGGTTCATCAGGTACATGCGCCGCGCCTCTTTGTTGACCACAACAAAGGTCACGGGTGGGCCATGATAGGTTTTGAACTTGCTGGATTGGGTGGTGCAGGCGCTTACGCCCAAGGCCGCAATCCCACCCATCATCAAATGTCTGCGCTTCATCTCAATACTGTCCCAAATGGGTTTTTATTTTTGTTGAACGCCAATACCACTTTCAGCCCGGACACGCCTAGATAGTTTTTCTGCAGATACGATCACCAGCGCGTGATCGATGGTCTTTTATCCCCGTTTGTCCAACTTGGCCTCGATATCGTCGAGGCGTTTTATGACCAAGTCACGATAGACATCCGTGGCCGCATTGGATTCTTCGGAATGGGCGTCTTGCATCGAATTAACGATCAAACCGACCAAAAGGTTCACAACAGCAAAGGTGGTGACCATGATAAAGGGAACAAAAAACGCCCAAGCATATGGAAATTCCTTCATCACGGGGCGCACGATACCCATGGACCACGATTCCAGCGTCATGATCTGAAACAGGGAATACCCACTCAGGCCCAAGGTCCCAAACCACTCAGGGAAATCGGGGCCAAACAGTTTGGTGGCCATCACAGCGCCAATATAGAAAATCATCGCCATCAGGACGAAAACACTGCCCATACCCGGCAGGGCGGTCACAAAACCTTCGACCACGCGGCGCAGGCTGGGCGCGACAGAAATGACGCGCAACACCCGCAATATACGCAAGGCACGCAGAACGGACAGACCTTCGGTGCCGGGGGCCAGCGCAATCCCGACAATGATAAAGTCAAAGATATTCCAGCCGCTGCGAAAGAAACTCATCCGGAACACAAGTAGCTTGGCAACCAGTTCGATGACAAAAATGGCAAGACAAATTTGATCAACAATTTGAATCAACGTCCCGGCATAGGCCACTGCCGTCTTGGACGTTTCCAAGCCCAGCGTGATCGCGTTCAAAATGATGACGCCCATGATAAAATTGCCGAACTTCGATCCTTCGAGAATCTCAGCCACACGTGCGCGATTAATCATGTAATGTCCCCCTGCATCAGCGCGTATGCGCCAAGCTAAACGCTCCGACAAGCTCGACGTGCGCTGCCCACCTAAATTGATCCACAGGTTGCACCCAATCGAGCACATATCCAGCATTGATCAAAGTTGCGGCATCGCGTGCAAAAGTCTGTGGATTACATGACACATGCGCAATCTTGGGCGTTTGCGCCTTTGCCAGCTCGGCAATCTGCGCGATGGCACCTGCGCGCGGCGGGTCGATGACCGCGGCATCAAACTTTTTCAACTCATCGGGCAACAACGGGCGTTGGAACAAATCACGCACCAGCCCACGCACCAGTTTCAGGCCCTGTGCATGACGCCAACCTGCATCCATGGCGGCGACCATTTCAGGCGCGCTTTCTACGGCCAGCACTTCGGCACGGGCCGCCATGGGCAGGGCAAAGGTGCCGCAGCCCGAAAACAGATCGACAACGGACTTTGCGTCACCAACGACTTCTTGGACAAGGGCGGTCAACGTATCCTGCCCATGCTGCGTGGCTTGCAAAAACGCACCGGCAGGGGGCACGACGCGCGCGGCACCGATGGACTGCGCGGGGGGAATGCGCATCCCGATCAATTCATCAGCCCATGTCAAACGTGCCAGACGGTATGTTTCGCACAGACCCGCCAACGCGATCCGCAACGGACCATCAAGGGGTTTACCGCCCATCACGGACACATCCAGCCCCTCGATACTGTCGGTCACTGTCACGCTCAGCTCTGCCTTGCGGCTGGTGCCAACCTGCGCCAGCGCCTCGGCCAAGGGCGCAACTGCGGCCAACGCCGGGGTCACCAGAATACAATTTGGCACGGGAATGATGGCATCAGATTTGCGGGCGTGAAATCCGACAGTCGCGCCCTTTTTCGTACGCCGCGCGGCAAAGGTTGCGCGCCTGCGCGACCGATCGGGCGAGGTCAGCGTCGGACGCACCTCTGTTTCGATGCCATGCACGGACAGGGCGGTCACCACGATATCGCGTTTCCACGCTGCCACCAGATCGGTGCTGGCATGCTGCAATTTGCACCCGCCACAGGATCGGAAATGCGAACAGGGGGCCGACACACGATCAGGCGAAGGGGTATCAATGGTCGTGTCGATCAGCATATCGCCATCAACCACGCCACTCACCACTTCACCCGGAAGCGCGAGAGGAACAAATATAGGGCCGCGGGCAACGCCGTCGCCCTGCTGGCCAAGTCGTTCAATTGTAACTGTTGTCATAAGTTTACGACTATCGGGCGCAAGCCGCGGGCAAAAGCCCTATTCGGCAGCTTGTGTCCGGATGAACCCGCCCGACTGGCGCTGCCAATAGCGGGCATATAGCCCACCTTTTGCCAGCAGAACGTCATGCGGACCCTGTTCTGCGATCTTGCCATCATCCATGACGACGATTCGATCCATTTCCGTGAGGGTGGACAAACGGTGGGCGATGGCCAACACGGTCTTGCCCTCCATGACGCGGGACAGGGCAGATTGAATGGCGGCCTCGACTTCGCTGTCCAGCGCACTTGTCGCCTCGTCCAGCACCAGTATCGGCGCATCCTTGAGGATGGCACGGGCCAGTGCGATGCGCTGGCGTTGGCCACCCGACAGTTTGACGCCACGCTCACCCAGATGCGCATCATAGCCTGTCCGACCCTTGTGATCCTGCAAGTTCAGAATGAACTCGTGCGCCTCGGCCTTGGCTGCGCCCTCGAACATGGCGGCGTCATCCGCACCCGGCTTGCCATACAGAATGTTGTCACGAGCCGACCGGTTGAACATGGCCGTTTCCTGCGTGACCATCCCGATGTTGTGGCGCAGGCTTTCTTGGGTGACCTTGGATGTATCCTGTCCGTCGATCAGAACGCGCCCCTGTTCAGGCTCGTACAATCGCAGAAGGAGGGACACGAGTGTCGATTTCCCCGCACCAGAGGCACCGACGATACCAACCTTTTCCCCCGGTTTGATCGTCAGGGATATGTCCTGAATACCACCCGTGCCGCGCCCATAGGAAAACCCAAGGTGATCAAGCTTGATTTCACCCTGCGGGACATCCAACCGGGGGGCGTCCGGGGCATCTTCGACGCGGGAACGCGGGGTCAGTGTGCGCATACCGTCTTCGACTTCGCCCACGTTGGCATAGATCACCATCAGCGTGAAACTGACCCAACCCGTCATCTGCGCAATACGAATGGCAATGGCACCAGACGCAACAATATCACCGGGCGTCGCCATCCCGCGCTGCCACAGCAGAATCGTACCGCCCAACAAGAACACAGGCAGCAATCCCGCCAGCGTCATCAACGCAAACCGGAACCCCGCAGACAAAATACCAAATTGCACCGCATGCGTGCGGAACGCAGCCATCGCGCCCAGCGCCGCCTGATCTTCGTGATCGTCATGGGCGAACAGCTTGACGGTTTTGATGTTGGTGATCGTATCCACCACCTGCCCCGACACCATCGCACGCGCCGCCGCACGGCTGGCCGAACGTTTGCGGATGCGCGGCAAATACCAGCGGATCAGCGTAAAATAAAAGACCAGCCAAATGCCAAACCCAAGCGCCACACGCCAATCAATCGCAAGCAGCAACAAAATGGACCCGACCAGCGACGCCAGCGCAAAGGCGACGACGTTGATAAATTCCGAAACCACATCGGTCACAGCGCGCGCGGCCTGCATCTGCTTTTGGGCGATGCGGCCCGCGAAATCGTCGTCAAAAAACCCAACGGCCTGACCCAAGGTCCAGCGGTGCAACCGGGACAGAACCAGCGGGTTAACATTCGGCTGCACGACAATCGCGTTACTGGCAGCACTCAGACCAAACAAAATGGGCCGCGCGATCAAAAAGAACGCCAGCGCCCCGGCGATCAGCCCGACGTTCTCGACCGCAAAAAACCCATCCGGCCCCAAGGTGACGGTGGCATCAATCACCCAACCAAGGATCAGGGCGGTCCCCGCCTCAAGCGCGCCAGCGGCCGCTGAACAGATCGCGGCAAACCACAACGCAGGCCAGGCCCCCGACAAACACCAGCGCATAAAGGGCCACAATTCCTGCGGCGGTGGCCCTTCGGCCTGACGAAACGAATCGATCCAGTTTGAAATAATCACTCAGCAGCCTCGGATCCGATGAACCCGCCTGACTGGCGTGCCCAGAAATCAGCATATAGGCCGCCTTGCGCCAAAAGCGCGTCATGGCCGCCATCCTCGACGATTTTGCCGCCATCCAGAACAAGAATGCGATCCATCTGCGCAATCGTAGACAGGCGGTGGGCAATGGCGATCACAGTCTTGCCCTGCATCATCTTGTACAGCGTATCCTGAATCGCAGCCTCGACTTCGCTATCAAGCGCGCTTGTCGCCTCGTCCAACACAAGGATCGGCGCGTTTTTCAGGATCACACGGGCCAAAGTCACCCTCTGGCGCTGCCCACCCGACAGTTTCACACCACGTTCTCCCACTTGCGCGTGATAGCCGCGACGCCCCTGCGGATCCTCAAGATCAAGGATGAACTCGTGCGCCTGCGCCTGTTTGGCGGCTTCGATCATCTGTTCATGGGTCGCACCGGGGCGGCCATAAAGAATATTGTCACTGACCGAACGATGCAGCAGCGAACTGTCCTGCTGCACCATCCCGATGTTCAGACGCAGACTGTCCTGTGTGATATGTGTGATGTCCTGCCCATCAATTTCGATCCGGCCAGATTCAGGATCGTAAAATCGCAACAACAGCTTGACCAACGTGGATTTGCCCGCACCTGATCGACCAACAAGGCCGACCTTTTCACCCGGACGGATCGCCGTGGTCACAGCGTCCAATCCACCGCTTGTGCGCCCATAATGATGGGTCAGCCCGCGCAAGGCGATCTCGCCGCTTTGCATCGCCAATGGCTTGGCATCCTTGGCATCAACCAGCATGATCGGCTGGGCAATGGTTTCCATCCCCTCGGCGACAACACCCAATTCCTGAAAGAACGACGTCAGCGCCCACATGATCCAACCGGTCATCGCGTTCAGACGCAGCGTCAGCGCAGTCGCCGCCGCGACAACACCCACGCTGGCGGCCCCTTGGGTCCACAGGGCGATGGCCCAGCCGACAATCCCGACAATCAAAAAGCCATTCAGCGCGACCAACATCACATCCATCAAAGTAAAGATGCGCATTTCTTTCATGAACGTCGTGCGGGTGTGATCAATCGCATCGCGGGCATAATCCAGCTCGCGGTCATGATGCGCAAACATCTTGACCGAATGAATGTTGGTATACGCATCGACCACACGACCCGTCAGAGCCGACCGCGCATCAGACGCGGCCTTGGATGCGGGACCAATCCGCCTGACGGTCCAAACCACCAGACAGCCATACAACGCAAACCACGCCAGCAGCGGCAACAACAGGCGCAGGTCTGCAACGCTGAGCAACACAGCCGCGCCCAGCAGATAGGCCAGCGAAAACGAAATGGCATCAAACACCTGAAACACCACCTCGCCCGCAGACCGCGGGGTCTGCATGATGCGGTTGGCGATACGGCCGGCAAAGTCGTTTTCGAACCAGCCTACGGACTGGCGCAAAACATGCTTGTGAGCACGCCACCTGATCAACGTACCGAAATTCGGCAGAATCGTATTGTTCAGCAGCAGCACATCCAACATCTGCGTCAACGGACGCACCACCAGAACAAGGCCCGCCACGATCAGCACCTCGGTACCATAGGTCGACCAGAATTCAGCCGGGGATGTCCCAAGCAGATCAACCACCCGGCCCATATAATAAATCAACGCCACCTCGATCGAGGCAACGATCAGCGACATCACGGCCGTCAGCGCAAAGACGCGTTTGAACGGCTGCGAATACTGCCAAAGGAACGGCCATATCTCAGTGGGCGGCGTGTCTGTTTCAGAATAGGGCGTGTAAGGATCGACAAGCGATTCAAAATATTTGAACATTGGGAAATCTCGTAAACGTATGGTGCAACATGGATGTGACGCAGGCCAAAGCCTGTTTCGTCACTTCAGACGATTGGCGACAGTATCAGGTGTCGTACCAAATCCCGCGAAACATGTTGTACCCTCCGTGTGTGCGCTACACTTAGCGCGGCAAGGTTGAAATGTCACGGGTGCAACAGATCGTTTTTGGGTTTTGCCAATTCCGATGCCAGCCAGTCCGCTTTTAAGGTCGCAAGCCGTTCACCCAGCGCCTTGCCCTGAAACATGGGTAAATCACTGGCCTTAACGGGAAACTCCGTGTCTGCACCTTCGCACACCAACGCAATCACATCCTTATCCAGCGGGGCGTTGGACATGGCAGCACGCAGCAGAACCGCCCCTGTGCCAGCTTGTATGCCAGCCAGATACCCAATGGCTTTTGGCCCCCACGCACTCACGCTTTGATCGCGGATCAAGGTCAGGCGCTTTTGATCTGCACGCGACAGACGCAGGCGCGTGACGACATCGTCACCGCCCAACGCAGCAAGCCGGGTGATCGGGTCAGGGGCGACAGGCACCATCCCCTCAAGATGCACGAGCGGGGCGACGAATGTGGGGTCCGCACCGGGAAGGACAGCAGCCAAAACACCCGTTTGCGCCATGACGCCAAGCGCAGGGGACGGGTCAGGAGAGGACAGCAATTTAATAATCTCTCCGCCAACGCGTTCTGCCGACAGGGTGGCCAATCCATCAAGGTTGGCGGCAATCCCGGCCAACGCCTCTGCATCCCAACCAAGGTCAGGGGCCGCATAGTAAGCGTGGAACCTGAAAAACCGCAGCGTGCGCAAATAATCTTCTTGGATACGCCGCTCTGCATCTTCGATGAATCGAACACGGCCAGCGCGCAGATCTGGCAACCCATCCAATGGGTCCACGATCAATCCGGTCTGATCCGCATAAATCGCATTCATCGTGAAATCACGGCGGCGGGCATCGTCAGCTATATCAGTGGAAAAGGCGACAACAGCGCGCCGCCCATCCGTGGCCACATCACGGCGAAAGGTCGTCACCTCGAACGGCTGGCCATCGACGATCACCGTCACTGTGCCGTGATCCACGCCCGTCGGCACGGCACGAAACCCCGTGGCCTCAACAATCGATATGACGCGATCCGGCGTCGCATCCGTCGCGATATCAATATCGCTGGCAGGTATGCCCAGAATGGCGTTGCGCACACAGCCGCCAACAAACAGCGCAACGTGCCCAGCGCCGTCCAGCGCCCCGATCACAGATTGGGCGGCCGGGTCCGTCAGAAACGAAGTGTCTTTGGCTAGGTGTTGGGCAGTGCGTCGGTCCATCCGCGCAATATACGCGCGGTCGCGCCCCAGATGTAATAGGGACCATAAGGAACCGTGTAATAAGACCGGCGTTGGCCACGCCAGCGGCGCGATTCAACCACGAAATTTGCAGCGTCCAGAACATGGGCCAACGGGACACGAAACACTTCGGCAACTTCGCCAGCCTCGGGCCGAGCGATGAAATCACGGGTCACCAGCGCGACAACGGGTGTCACAGTGAACGATGTGACCGTTTCATGAGCGGAAAAGGTGCCCAACACCTCAACATGTTCGCGCGGCAAACCAATTTCCTCATGCGCTTCGCGCAGCGCCGTGGCGATCAGGTCAGCGTCACCTTCGTCCTGTTTCCCACCCGGAAATGCAATTTGGCCGGGATGGTGTTTCAACGCAGATGAACGTTTGGTCAGGATCAACTCGTACCCATCGCGCCCCTGAATAATGGGGGCAAGAACAGCAGCCGGGCGCAGTTTGCGACCCGCTGGCAGAACCACATCAGGGTTCAAATCAAAGTCAGACGATGTATCACCGCCCCGCGCCAACGCGGCGCGGGTACGGGATATGAGGTCACTCACTCGTTTTATCTTCCGCCTCGAAGCCGACGGTGGCGGGATCAAGGTCATAGTGCGCGCTGCAAAACTGACAGTCCGCCGTGACGCGACCCTCATCCGTGGTCATGGTTTTGATGTCGCGGGCCGAATAGATCGACAGGCTTTGGCGCACCCGATCTTCGGAACAGGTACAGCCAAAACGCACAGGCTGGGTGTCAAAGACACGCGGCGCTTCCTGATGGAACAGGCGCAGCAACAGATCGTTCGGCGGCACTTGGGGGCCGATCAATTCCATCTCTTCGACTGTATCAAGCAAGATATTCACCCGATTCCAGTTTTCAGACGCATCACCGTCCAACAGATCATCCGCCGCCAGTACATCACCTGTGCCCTCGCCCTTCGCCATCAATGGCGAGGCCTTGGGCAGGTGTTGCAACATCACACCACCGGCGCGCCAGTGTTCGTCGACACCAGGTTCGGACGACTTGCCAAAACTCAGCTGAAACCGGGTCGGCAACTGTTCGGATTGGGCGAAATACGCCTCTGCACAGGCTGATAACGATCCGCCGGTCAATGGCGTGATACCCTGATACGGTTTCATACCCTGACCCTGATCAATCATGACGGCAAAATACCCGTCACCAACCTGATCAAAGGCGGCACCATCCGTCAGACGATCTGCATCATAACTGGCATAGGCACGAATGCGGGCGATATCGCCCTCGCCTTCAGGGCCGTAATAATCGGTGGCGATCATACGAACTGCGCCCTTGGACTGCACTTGCAAGGACAGCTTCCAACGCAGCTTGATCGTTTGACCGATCAAAGCCGTCAGCAATGCCATCTCTGCCACCAGCGCTTCGACCTGCGGCGGGTAGTCGTGTTGTTTAAGGATACCACCCAACACCCCGTCCAGGCGCGCGACGCGCCCGCGGATGTCAGCGGCATCAAGTTGGAATGGCAGGACAGTGTCGTCCCACACGAGTTGCGAACCAAGAGTCATGGGGTTTCCTTTGGCGCCACGTATTGGCATATCGATGCCCTATATAGGATCGCAGGCCGAAACTGAAAGAGGGCGCACATGAACCGACGATTCGGACAACCCGCCCAGGCCAGTCGCAAATACACGGCACGACCCGGCGCATATGCGATCCTGCCCCGCGACGGCGGCGTTCTTTTGACGTGTCAAACCAGCCAGAATATGGATTTTCAGCTGCCCGGTGGCGGGATCGACAAAGGGGAAAGCCCGGTTCAGGCCCTATACCGCGAAGTGTTCGAAGAAACCGGCTGGCACATCGCACGCCCGCGCCGTCTGGGCGTGTATCGGCGGTTTGTCTATATGCCCGAATATACGCTCTGGGCAGAAAAACTGTGTCACGTCTACGTCGCATGGCCGACCTTGCGCATTGATACCCCGCCAGAACCCGATCACGAAGCGATCTGGATGGACCCGGCGGCAGCCTCGTCCGTGTTGGGCAGCGTGGGTGACAAGCATTTTCTGGATCGCTATTTTGCATCAGGCGGTCCGTGATATTCGAACAGGATTCCGGACACATCGTCGGGAAACGTCTGTTCCCCGGCAAACTCCGTTAACTTCCACAGCAGCGTTTCGAAAAATGCGGGGCCAGTCACATCGGCCAGATCGCGCATCATCGACTCAAGCCCATGTTCTTCCAACATGGTGCCATTCGGGCTTGGACATTCAGTAACACCGTCTGACAACAACAGCAGCCGGTCGCCGGGATGCAGCTGCGTATCAAACTGCGTGAACGAAATTCCCGACATCAAACCAACGGGAAATCCACCCGGCCCGTCCTGTTCAATGACCCCGGACTTGCGCTGCACAGCGGGGTGTGGGTGCCCGGCCTGCGCCATGCGCACATGACCGCTGTTCAAATGAACATCGGCCAGCAGCAGAGTGAAATAATGTTCTGTCTCCATCTCGTCGAGGACAAGATCATTGAGCATTTCAATCACCTGTTCCGGCGGCAAAAAGCCAAATGTTCCATCCTCCAGACGTTGCAGGGCGACGTTCTGATCCGGTGCAGCGGCAGACAAATAGCCAGCCAAACGGGCCGTCATCAACGCAGAGCTGATGCCATGACCCGAGACATCGATGGAAAACAGGCCCAAATGCCCCTCACCTGCGGGGAAAAAGCCGACCAAATCGCCGCCAACATGGCCGCTAGACCGCAGCATCAGGGACACGTCGCCCGTTTCAAATGATTTATGCCGTTCGCGGATCAATGACTGCTGCAGTTTCTTCGCCTCCAGCAAATCACTGTCCAACGAATCATACAGGCCCTGCAATTCATCCAGGGTTTCGGTGATCAGGTCATTTTTGTCGGTCAGCTCGCGCTGCATCCGCAAAATCCGCTCACCCGCCGTGATCCTTGCGCGCAATTCATTCGCGTCGACGGGTTTCGTCACAAAATCATCAGCCCCCGCCTCCAGGCCCATCGCGATTTCATTCTTTTCGCTCTTTGAAGTCAGCAGGATGAAATAACTGTACCTTTCGCCACACTGCGCCCGAAACGCGTCGCAAAACTCCAACCCATTCATGCCCGGCATCATCCAGTCGCTTAGCACCAGATCGGGCTGGAAATTTGCGGCAATGGCCAACGCCTCTTCGCCGGATGCCGCCTCGAACACCTCAAACCCCCAGCGTTTGACGGAACTGCACAGGATTTTGCGTTGCAGACGGCTGTCATCGACCACCAACACCCGCTGCGGCACGTCAACATCCGCAGCCACGCCAGGACGATCACGTACGTCATCTATTTGCATTGCCTCAGCACTCATTACACGGGTTTTCCAAAATACGTCGACACAGCGCATAACCCCACAGCACTTAATGGAGCGTAAAACCGAGTGACCGAGTGATCAGAATTTTATGCGTAACGGCTTTTTAAGGGTCAGCGTGCTGACATACAGCCGTGTGACCCGGAGACGACGATGATCGATTGGCAGCGCGTAACTAACCTGAGGGACGAAATCGGTGACGAGGATTTCCAGGATATCGTTCCCATATTCATTGAGGAGGTATCTGAAATTACTGATAAACTACGCACATCCATCAAGCTGGACGAACTCGAAGAGGACCTGCATGCACTAAAAGGCAGCGCCTTGAACCTCGGGTTTTCAGAATTTTCCGACCTCTGCGACAAGGGCGAATCGCTTGCCGCTGGCGGACAGGCATCATCCGTCGATATCACCGCCATATTGGCTGCGTTCGACGCATCCCGCACCGCATTTCTGTCCGGATTAAGCGAGGGTTTCAGCCCCTAAATCACAAACTGTGCCAGCGTTTCGTCATTCGTGATGTCAGTATAGCTAAACCCACCCGCATCCAGCGCCGCGCGGAACCGATCAAAGTTTTCCGGCTTCTGGGTTTCGATCCCGATCAGGACCGACCCGAAATTGCGCGCAGATTTCTTGAGGTATTCAAACCGGGCAATGTCATCCTCTGGACCAAGGATATTCAAAAAATCCTTGAGTGCGCCGGGGCGCTGCGGCATCCGCAAAATAAAGTACTTTTTGACCCCGGAATAGCGCTGCGCGCGTTCCTTGACCTCGGGCAGACGTTCGAAATCGAAGTTCCCACCAGACGCGACGCAAACCACAGTCTGCCCCACAATCTTTTCGCGCACATCATGCAGTGCCTCAATCGCCAGCGCGCCGGCGGGTTCCAGCACGATACCTTCGACGTTCAAAAGCTCGACGATCGTGGTGCAAATGCGATCTTCGGGAATGTTCAGAACGTCACCCTGATCAACGCCCGCCAACCGCGCAAACGTACGTTGCCCGACTTTGGCAACCGCAGCCCCGTCGACAAAGCTGTTGATGGGCGACACATCCACAGGCCGACCAGCGCGCAGCGCCTCTGCCAGCGACATCGCGCCATGCGGTTCGACAAAGGTAAACGCCACACGATCCTCGAAATAACTGCGGGTGCCGGCAGACAAACCACCGCCACCCACGGGCAGAATAATGCGATCCGGCAGACGACCCAACTGCGCCTCGATCTCGACCGCGACAGACGCCTGCCCTTCGATCACGTCCTCATCATCAAAGGGCGACAGAAAGTGGCCGCCCGATTCAGCACAAAACGCCTGCGCCGAGGCCAGCGTGTCGTCAAAATAGTCACCGGTCAGGCGGACTTCGACCCGGTCACCGCCAAACATCTTGGTTTTCATGATCTTTTGCTGCGGAGTGGTAACGGGCATGAAAATCACGCCCTGCACACCAAAATGGCGACACATATACGCCACCCCTTGGGCATGGTTTCCCGCGCTGGCACAGACAAACACCGCGCCCTTGCGCATCACCTTGCGCATCGCATTGAACGCGCCACGCAATTTATAGGACCGCACCGGGCTCAGGTCTTCGCGTTTCAGCCAGATGTCGGCGTCAAAACGGGCCGACAGCATATCGTTGCGCAACAGCGGCGTGGGCGGAAAAACATCGCGCATCGCCTGTTCACCGGCACGTGCACCTTCTTGAAAGCTCATCCATTCACCCCTTGTGGCACTCATATCGACCTAACGGCCCTGCCCTGATGGGTCAATCTTGCCCCTGATGCGCAAAACCGCTATCGGCTGCGCAACCTGATAAGGAATACTGAAATGAGCGCCCCAAAGAAAGTTGTGCTGGCCTATTCCGGCGGTCTGGACACATCGATCATCCTGAAATGGCTGCAAACAGAATACGGTTGCGAGGTCGTCACCTTTACCGCTGACCTCGGTCAAGGCGAAGAGCTGGAGCCCGCCCGCGCCAAAGCCGAATTGATGGGCGCATCATCCATCTATATCGAAGACGTACGCGAAGAGTTCGTGCGCGATTTCGTATTCCCCATGTTCCGCGCCAACGCACTGTACGAGGGGCTGTATCTGCTGGGCACCTCCATCGCCCGCCCGCTGATTTCCAAACGTCTCGTTGAAATCGCCGCCATCGAAGGCGCGGATGCCGTTGCCCACGGTGCCACCGGCAAAGGCAACGATCAGGTTCGGTTCGAACTGGCAGCCTATGCGCTCAACCCCGACATCAAAGTGATCGCGCCGTGGCGTGAGTGGGACCTAAGCAGCCGTACCAAGCTGATCGATTTCGCGGAAAAGAACCAAATCCCGATCGCCAAAGACAAGCGTGGCGAGGCACCGTTCAGCGTGGACGCCAACCTGTTGCACACCTCATCCGAGGGCAAAGTGCTTGAGGATCCCGCAGTTGATGCGCCCGACTACGTCTATCAGCGCACCGTCGCGCCAGAGGATGCGCCAAACGAGCCGGAATACATCGAAGTCGGTTTTGAAAAGGGCGATGCAGTCTCTATCAACGGGGAAATGATGTCGCCAGCCACTGTTCTGACGGAATTGAACCGTCTGGGTGGCAAGCATGGCATTGGCCGTCTTGATCTGGTCGAGGGTCGGTTCGTTGGCATGAAATCGCGCGGGATCTATGAAACCCCCGGCGGCACCATCCTGATCGAAGCGCATCGCGGGATCGAACAGATCACGCTGGATCGGGGTGCCGCGCACCTCAAGGACGAAATGATGCCGCGCTATGCGGAACTGATCTATAATGGCTTCTGGTTCTCGCCCGAACGCGAAATGCTGCAGGCGTTGATCGACAAAAGCCAGGAACACGTCACAGGCACCGTACGTCTGAAACTGTACAAGGGTTTGGCACGCACCGTGGGCCGCTGGTCAGATCACAGCCTGTATTCCGAAGCACACGTGACGTTTGAAGACGACGCAGGGGCCTATGATCAAAAAGATGCAGCCGGATTCATTCAGTTGAATGCGCTGCGCCTGAAATTGCTGGCCGCACGGGATCGTCGCCTGAAATCATAAACTGTAACGCGGCGGTGTCCCGATCCGGGGGCCGCCGCGCCAGCCCAATCGTCTCTGTTACGGGCAATCACAGCTCCGCGACCTCCCTGTGCTGTGAATTGTATGACACGCCACTTTGACACACACTGACGTCAAAGGAGCATCATCATGACCGCACATCGTACATTCAAAACTGTCGCGCTCGCCTGTACCATCGCCATTGGCTTGGTCGCGCAATCCAAGATGACCTATGCACAGACCCTTGAAACACTCACCGTGGCAGGCGGTTGTTTCTGGTGCGTCGAAGCGGATTCTGAAAAAGTGCCGGGCGTGACCGAAGCCGTCTCGGGCTTTGCTGGCGGCACAGTGGCCAACCCGACCTATAAACAAGTCGTGGGCGGCGGCACGGGCCATTACGAAGTGGTGCAAATCACCTTTGACCCTCAAAAGGTCCAGGTAGAGACGCTTTTGTCGCTGTTTTTCCGGTCAGTTGACCCAACGGATGCAGGTGGGCAGTTCTGCGATCGCGGCCACAGCTACAGCACCGCCATCTTTGCAACACCATCCCAAATGCAAGCCGCCGAAACCGCCAAGGCAGAGGCACAGACCGAGTTGGGACAGGCTATCGTAACCCCAGTCTTGCCCAGCGCAGAATTTTATCCGGCAGACGCATACCATCAGGACTATTACAAACAGACCCAGGTTATCCTGACCCGCTTTGGCCCCAAATCCAAAGCCAAGGCATACAAGGTCTATCGCAATGCGTGCGGGCGTGACGCGCAGATCAAAGCCCTGTGGGGCGCCGACGCGCCGTTCGTCAACGGCTAGGCCAGCCGCGCGTCTTCGATGTCTTTGAGGTCGGGAATAACGTCAGCCGTACCCATGCGCGTGACCATCAAAGCCCCCGCTTGGGTCGCAAGGCTGAGCGCTTGAAGCATCGGCATGCCACGATCCAAACCGGCCACCAGATAACCCGTGAACGTATCGCCCGCGCCCGTCGTATCGACGGGCGTGACAGAAATCGCGGGCATATGTGTCTCTGTTCCGGCTGAAACGTCCAACCAACGACACCCATCACCGCCCAACGTCACGACGATTGACGAGACACCCAGTTCGGTCAGTTCTATTTTCAACGCCGCGACCAATTGGTTCGCTTCGACCTCGTTCAGCACCAGAATGTCAGCAAACGGCAAAATCTGCGCGACGGCCTCTGCATCAAAGGGGGCGGCGGCGTAAACCACGTGCAGCCCAAGCGCCTTGGCCATTTCGGCCGCATAGCGTTGACCGCTGGTTTCATTCTGCAGGACAAAGAAATCGCCAGCCGCAGCATCGGACAAGGCCGCACCAATCATGTCTTTGGTGATGGCCTGATTCGCCCCCGAAAACACAATGATCTCGTTTTCGCCCTTTGCATCGACGGAAATATTGGCGTGGCCCGTGGTCTGATCAGCAAGCGTTGCAATGTGGCGGGTATCAACGCCGTATTCCATCAACCGATCTGTGGTCCATGTGCCGCCCGGCCCAACTGCGCCGATATGGGCGACACGCGCCGCAGCGCGGGCCATGGCGACAGACATGTTCGCACCCTTGCCGCCCAAACCTTGCGTGTACTCAAGTGCGGCCAGCGTTTCGCCCGGCACCGGCAAGTGGTCCAAGCGATAAACATTATCGATGTTGATCGACCCAAGGTTCCAGACAGGCATCAGCCCACCTTGCAGGCTGCAAGCACAGCCATGTTCAGAATGTCATTGGCCGTGGATCCCGACGAACAGATTTGAATGGATTGATCCACCCCGGCAAGGATGGGGCCAATAACGGTGGCACCACCCATTTCCTGCATCAGTTTGACCGAAATACTGGCCGAATGGCGAGCCGGAACGACCAGAATGTTCGCAGGGCCGGTCAGTCGCGAAAACGGATAAGCCGCCTGCGCCTGAACGTTCAGCGCGACATCGACAGTCATCTCGCCCTCATATTCGAAATCAACGCCACGTTTGTCCAGAACTCGGGGGGCATGGTGCATTTTTTCAGCGCGTTCCGACATTGGATAGCCAAAGGTGGAAAAGCTGACAAAGGCCACGCGCGGCTCAACACCCATGTTGCGCGCAACATTGGCGGCTTGGGTCGCAATGTTGGCCAAATCTTCTTCGTCAGGCCATTCGTGAACCAGCGTATCCGCGATAAACACGATTCGGCCCTTGTGGATCAAAGCGGTGATCCCGGCGGTCTTGCTGTTGGCACCAGCATCAAACACATGGTTGATGCGATCCAGAATATGCGCAGATTTGCGCGTCGCCCCGGTGACCAGCCCGTCACCATGACCATGCGCCAGCATCAGCGCGGAAAACACGTGACGATCCCGCGCGGCAAGACGGTGAATATCCTGCTTGTCGAAACCGCGCCGATTCAGGCGGTCGTACAGGTATGTCTTGTACTGCTCCAGATGGGTGGTGTTGGCGGCGTTGACCACCTCCAACTCGCGCACGGCATCGGCCAGTCCCGTTTCTGTCAACTTGGCCTTCACATCATCAATACGACCGACCACCAACGCTTTGCCAAAGCCGGATCGCTGGTACATGACCGCGGCGCGCAGCACGCGCGGGTCGTCCCCTTCGGCAAAGATCATACGGGCTTGGGCCGCACGGGCGCGGGCATTGATCCCTGTCAGAATGCTGGCTGTCGGATCCATCCGGGATTTCAGGCTCAGTTCGTATGAATCCATATCAATGATGGGGCGCCGGGCAACGCCCGTATCCATGCCCGCCTTGGCCACGGCCGTCGGGATGCGGTGGATCAAACGCGGGTCGAACGGCGTCGGAATGATATAGTCGCGGCCAAACGTCAGTGACTTGCCATAGGCCAGCGCGACTTCATCGGGGACGTCCTCGCGGGCCAGATTGGCAAGCGCATGGGCGCAAGCGATCTTCATCTCGTCATTGATGGCACGGGCGTGAATATCAAGCGCGCCGCGAAACAGATAGGGAAACCCAAGTACGTTGTTCACCTGATTGGGGTAATCACTGCGGCCCGTGGCGACGATCGCGTCCATGCGGACCTCGTGGGCCGCTTCGGGGGTAATTTCCGGATCGGGGTTGGCCATGGCGAAAATAACCGGGTTATCCGCCATGCTTTCAACCATGGCAGGTGTCACAGCCCCTTTGACGGACACGCCCAGAAACACATCCGCGCCAATCATCGCCTCTTCGAGGGTACGCAGTTCGGTGTTGACAGCATGCGCCGATTTCCATTGGTTCATACCCGCAGTGCGGCCCTGATAAATCACGCCCTTGGTGTCACACACGATGCAATTGTCATATCGCGCGCCCATGGATTTCAGCAGCTCGATACAGGCAATGCCGGCAGCGCCCGCGCCGTTCAGAACGATTTTGACGTCCTCGATTTTCTTGCCCGACAGGTGCAAAGCATTAATCAGACCCGCCGCACAAATCACTGCCGTGCCGTGCTGGTCATCGTGAAAGACAGGAATATCCATTTCCTCTTTCAACCGCTGTTCGATGATAAAACACTCGGGCGCTTTGATATCTTCGAGGTTGATGCCGCCAAATGTCGGACCCATCAGGCGCACCGCCTGGCAAAATGCATCCGGGTCTTCGGTGTCCAGTTCGATGTCGATGGAATTCACGTCGGCAAAGCGTTTGAACAGAACTGCCTTGCCCTCCATCACCGGTTTTGATCCCAGCGCACCAAGGTTGCCCAGACCCAGAACGGCGGTGCCGTTTGAAATCACGGCGACCAGATTGCCCTTGTTGGTATAATCATAGGCCAGTTCGGGATTGGCGGCGATCGCCTCGCAGGGCACGGCGACACCCGGCGAATAAGCAAGGCTCAGGTCACGCTGCGTCGTCATCGGCACGGTCGCGCTGATTTCAAATTTGCCCGGCGTCGGTTCCATATGGAACGCGAGCGCTTCTTCTGCCGTTACTTTATTGCCTGCCATGTCGAAAACTCTCCCCTTATCCTAGGCGTATTAGCCCAGCAGGCCCTGTGCCTCAATCGACTTTGGCTTTCGCTTGGTCCGCGCTGTTTGTAAGGTCGCGTGATAAACGCCTATGGGGGGCCTTTCGCATGTCGACCACGCCGATGATGGCGCAATACCTCGAAATAAAAGCGGCACACCCCGGTGCGCTGCTTTTTTATCGTATGGGCGACTTTTACGAGATGTTCTTTGAGGATGCCGTGGGCGCGGCCGCCGCCTTGGACATTGCGCTGACAAAACGCGGCAAACATGACGGCGACGACATCCCGATGTGCGGCGTTCCCGTCCATGCCGCCGAAGGATACCTGCTGACCCTGATCCGCAAGGGGTTCCGCGTCGCTGTCTGCGAACAAATGGAAAGCCCGGCAGAGGCAAAAAAACGTGGGTCAAAGTCAGTCGTCAAACGCGATGTCGTGCGATTGGTCACCCCCGGCACCCTGATCGAGGAATCGTTGCTAGAGGCGCGGCGGCACAATTTTCTGGCCGCTTTCGCCGAAGTGCGCGGCAGTTGCGGGTTGGCCTGGGTCGATATTTCGACTGGGGCATTTTATGTTATGGCAGTCGATTTGGCCCAGTTAGGGCCTGAATTGGCCCGGCTCGCCCCTTCTGAACTGGTTGTCTCCGACAACAAGGAAGACACGATGCGCCCCATTGGTGCGGATTTTGGCATTCCGATCACCACGCTGGGGCCCGCCGCATTTGACAGCGCCGCGGGTCTGGCGCGTGTTGCGTCTGTGTTCAAAGTCGCCACGCTGGACGCATTTGGGTCATTCAGCCGTGCAGAAATCGGGGCCATGGGGGCCTTGGTCGAGTATCTGGAACTGACGCAAAAGGGCAATCTGCCCCTGCTGCGCCCACCACAACAGGAAACGCGGTCTAAAACCGTGCAGATCGACGCGGCCACACGGCGCAATCTGGAACTGACCGCAGGACTGTCAGGCGGACGCGCTGGATCGCTATTGGACGCGATTGATCACACGATAACAGCGGCGGGTGCGCGCCTGCTGGAACGGCGTATATCGTCCCCTTCCCAAGTGTTAGAGACTGTTTCGGATCGACTGGACGCTGTTTCCTTCTGCGTCGCGGATCAAGGTTTTGCGCAATCCATTCGCACCAAACTGCGCAGCGTGCCCGACATGGATCGCGCCCTGTCGCGCCTGTCTTTAGACAGGGGCGGCCCAAGGGATCTGACCGCGTTGCGTGCGGGCCTGACCCAAGCACTGGATATGGCGGAACAGGCCCAGAATGATTTTCCAACTGTTCTGCGCGCCGCATTCGCCGACTTGACCGGTCACAGCGACCTGATCGACCAGCTTGACGCCGATCTGGTGGCCGAACCCCCGCTTTTGGTGCGCGATGGCGGGTTTATCGCAACGGGATGCGACCCCGAATTGGACGACGCACGCACGCTGCGTGACGAAGGGCGATCCGTCATCGCCCAATTACAGCAGCAATACACCACACTCAGCGGGGTTCAGTCGCTCAAGATCAAGCACAACAACGTTCTGGGTTATTTCATCGAAGTGACGGCAACCCATGCGGACAAAATGATGTCGGCACCTTTGAACGAGATGTTCATCCACCGCCAGACAACCGCGAACCAAGTGCGGTTCACCACCGTGGAACTGTCCAGCCTTGAAACTCGCATTCTGAACGCAGGCTCCCAAGCGCTAGGGATCGAAAAGCGTCTCTATGAAGGGCTAAAGGTACTGGTGTTGCAATCTGCGGCACAGATTAGCCAAACCGCGCGCGCCCTTGCGGAACTGGATTTGACCACGGGCTTGGCACATCTGGCAGTACAGGAAAATTGGTGCAAACCGACGCTCGACACCTCGCGCGCTTTTGACATTGTCGGGGGACGGCACCCTGTGGTGGAACGCGCGCTGCGCAATCAGGGCGGCGATCCATTCATCGCCAATGATTGCACCCTGAACGCCGACGATCACGCGGCCATCTGGCTGCTGACCGGGCCGAACATGGCGGGTAAATCGACGTTTTTGCGACAGAACGCGCTGATTGCGATTTTGGCGCAAACAGGCAGCTTTGTGCCCGCCGCGCAGGCCCATATCGGTCTGGTCAGCCAAATTTTCAGCCGTGTCGGCGCATCTGACGATCTGGCGCGTGGGCGGTCCACATTTATGGTGGAAATGGTCGAAACCGCCGCAATCCTAAATCAGGCCGACGATCGCGCGCTGGTCATTCTGGACGAAATCGGGCGCGGCACCGCCACGTATGACGGTTTATCGATTGCGTGGGCCACATTGGAACATCTGCATGACGTCAACCGGACGCGCGCCCTGTTTGCCACGCACTATCACGAAATGACGGCACTGGCCGCCAAGCTTGACGGCGTGGAAAACGCGACCGTCACGGTAAAAGAATGGGATGGCGAGATCGTGTTCCTTCACGAAGTGCGGCGCGGCGCGGCGGATCGATCATATGGGGTGCAGGTCGCACAATTGGCTGGCTTGCCCGCTGCCGTTATCGCCCGCGCCCGCATCGTGCTGGACGCACTGGAAAGTGGCGAACGCGAGGGCGGTGCCACGCAAAAGACGCTGGTGGACGACCTGCCGCTGTTTTCTGCAACACCAGCACCGCCAGCCCCGAAACCCACACCATCGCCCGCACTGGATTTGCTGGCGGGCGTGCATCCCGATGAATTAAGCCCGCGCGCAGCGCTTGATCTGATTTACAAACTCAAGGCAGCAAGCGACGCGACAGACGATTAAACACGAACGTCAACGGCGCATAAAAAAACGCAGCTCCCGCAGGGCCGCGTTTTTGGTTTTCGTGATGGATCGTAACGCCCTTAGCTCGCGGGCATGGACGATACACCGACCTGCGCAGGGCGCAGCAAACGATCGTGCAGCATGAACCCTTCGGCAGCGATCTGAATGATCTCGCCAGATTTGGTTCCCGGCACCGGGGCCTCGAACATCGCTTGGTGGTGCTGTGGGTCGAAAACATCGCCCACTTCGGGCGCAATCACTTCGATCCCGTGCTTTTTGAACACGTTCAACAGCTCGCGCATCGTCAGTTCGACACCTTCGAGAACGGCACCCGACACCTCGCGCTGCTCGTCCGTGATGGATTCAAGCGCGCGTTTCATGTTGTCATAGACAGGCAGCATATCGCGGGCCAATTTGGACCCACCATAATTCTCTGCCTCGCGGCGATCCTTGTCGGACCGCTTGCGGGCGTTTTCGGCATCAGCCAAGGCGCGCATGAAACGGTCTTTTAATTGGTCCCGTTCGGCGCGCAGTTGGTCCAATTCCAACGCCTCGTCGTCTATTTCCATCATCTCGTCCGCAAAGGTTTCATCCTCTGCAGTTTCGATATCATCCAGAAAATCATCATTTCTTGGCTCAGCCATTTGTCACCTTTCACTGCGGTCTGACAGCATCCGCCCGACCAGCTGGGCTGTGTAATCAACAATCGGAACGATGCGCCCATAGTTCAGTCGCGTGGGCCCTATGACCCCGACCGCGCCGATAATCTTTCGATCAGCGTTCATATATGGGGAAACCACCAAAGAGGAACCCGAAAGTGAGAAAAGTTTGTTCTCTGAGCCGATAAAAATGCGCACACCGTCGCCTGCCTCGGTCAGCTGCAAAAACTCTGCGATATCACTTTTACGTTCAAGGTCGTCAAACAGGCTGCGGATGCGATCAAGATCGCCCGCTTCTGCCGTATCTTCGAGCAAGTTGGACCGGCCACGCACGATCAGCCGTTCCGGGGAATCACCCGCACCCTCCCACGAGGCAAGCCCGCTTTGGACCAGCGCATGGGACAACGCGTCAATCTCTTGGCGTCGGTTTTCGATCTCGCGCTGAACAACGGTTTTCACCTCGCTCAACGTGTGACCTTCGATCATCGCGTTCAGAAAATTGGCCGCCTCGCGCATGGACGATTGGGTTTGGCCGGGCGGTGGCTGGAACAGGCGATTTTCAACATGCCCGTCTGCAAACACCAAGACGACCAGTGCCTGATCCGGGCCAAGGGGGACAAAATCCAAATGCTTGATCGGGGCCTCGCGGGTGGGCGTCAGAACCAGCGACGCGCCATGCGTCACCCCGGACAAAGCAGAGCCTACACGGTCTAAAAGGCCCGCAACGTCTCTTTCGTTAGACCCCAGAGTGGCGTCAATCTTTTCTCGATCAGAGTCGTCAGGCAACCCGACTTCTAACACGCCATCGACAAACATCCGCAACCCCAGTTGCGTCGGAATGCGCCCCGCGCTGACATGCGGACTGCCCAGCAGGCCCATGAATTCCAGATCCTGCATCACGTTGCGGATGGTGGCGGCGCTGACCTTTTCGCTAAAGTCACGTGTGAGGGTTCGGGACCCCACGGGATCACCCGAATCCAAATACCCTTCGACCACGCGGCGAAACACCTCGCGCGAGCGGTCGTTCATTTCATCCAGCAATTTTCCGGTATCGGTCATAGAGTGTTATTAAGGTCCTCGGAAATCAAAGGTCAATCGGGGTTGCTACTGCACCGGCGCTAGCGGTATCCCAACACAGCAAAGAAAAGGACATTCCATGCGCCCTTCCGGACGAGAGTTAAGTGAAATGCGTTCTGTTTCAATCGAAACAGGCTTCACCAAGCACGCCGAGGGTTCGGCCCTCATTAAAATGGGCGATACGCATGTTTTATGCACAGCCACAATAGAAGAACGCGTGCCCCCCTTTATCAAAGGGTCCGGGTTGGGCTGGGTCACGGCAGAATACGGCATGCTGCCACGTGCTACAAACACACGGATGCGCCGCGAGGCGGCGTCGGGCAAACAGGGCGGGCGCACCGTTGAAATCCAGCGATTGATCGGCCGCGCCTTGCGGGCTGGCGTTGATCGGTCGGCATTGGGCGAACGTCAGATCACAGTCGACTGCGACGTGTTGCAGGCAGATGGCGGCACGCGTTGCGCGTCAATCACAGGGGGCTGGGTCGCACTGCGGCTGGCCGTCGATAAATTGATGAAAACGGGCGATGTGGTCAGTAACCCACTGATTTCCCCGGTCGCTGCGGTGAGTTGTGGGATTTACGCGGGCCAGCCCGTGCTTGACCTCGACTATCCCGAAGACAGCGAAGCGGGCGTTGACGGCAATTTCATCATGATGGGCGACGGTCAGCTGATCGAAATCCAGATGAGCGCCGAAGGATCGACATTCTCGCGCGACCAGATGAACAACCTGATGAACCTGGCCGAAAAAGGCGTTGGTGAATTGGCTGCTGCACAATTGGCCGCCTGCACATGACACGACGGTTCGATGACACGCGCATTCTGATCGCCACCCACAACGCGGGCAAGCTGGAAGAGATGGAACAATTGTTCTCTCCTTTTGGCGTGTCCGTTGTGGGTGCGGCAGAATTGGGCCTGCCCGAACCGGAAGAAACCGAAACCACATTTGTCGGCAATGCACGGATCAAGGCACATGCGGCGGTCAAGGCGACTGGCCTGCCCGCATTGGCCGATGATTCCGGGATCGAAGTTGACGGGCTGGACGGCGCGCCGGGTGTGTATACCGCCGATTGGGCCGAAACGGCGAACGGGCGCGATTTCATGATGGCCATGACGCGTACCCACACCGAATTGGTACAGCGCGCAGCACCCCAGCCGTGGACCGCGCGGTTTTGTTCAACACTGGTTCTGGCATGGCCCGACGGACATGACGAAGTGTTCGCGGGCACTGTCAGCGGCACATTGGTCTGGCCAGTACGCGGCGCACTGGGGCATGGGTACGACCCGATGTTCGAACCCATCGGGCACACCCTGACCTTTGCAGAAATGACCGCTGACGAAAAAAACGCGATCAGCCACCGCGCTGACAGCTTTGCCAAATTGATCGCTGGCTGTTTTGGCTGACGATTGGCAAGCGGGCGGCTTTGGCCTTTATCTGCACTGGCCCTTTTGTGCCGCCAAATGCCCCTACTGCGACTTTAACAGCCACGTCACCAAATCTGTCGATCACGATGCGTGGCGCACTGCCTTTGTGTCTGAAGTTGAACGGGCCGGAAAACGGACTGAAGGTCGCGTTTTGAATTCTGTCTTTTTCGGCGGCGGCACACCCAGCTTGATGGAACCCGCAACTGTCGACGCCATCATGAATGCGATCCAGCGAACATGGCCCACATCCAACGATCTCGAAGTCACGCTAGAAGCAAACCCAACCTCGGTCGAGGCCGGAAAATTCACTGATTTCAGAAACGCAGGGATCAACCGCGTCTCTATGGGCATTCAGGCGCTGAACGACACAGACTTGCGTTTGTTGGGCCGTATGCACACAGCCGCCGAAGGGTTGGCGGCCTTTGATATTGCCCGCCACACATTTGATCGGGTCAGCTTTGATTTGATGTATGGACGGCAAAACCAGTCTCTAACAAGATGGAAAACTGAGTTAACGCAGGCTCTAACCTTGGGTTTAGACCACGTTTCCCTGTATCAATTGACCATCGAACCCGGCACTGCATTTGGAGACCGGTACAGGGTGGGCAAGCTGGGTGGCTTGCCTGACGATGATCTGTCCGCGGACATGTATGCCCTGACCCAAGACATCTGCGCAGGCTTCGATATGCCGCGCTACGAAGTGTCGAACCACGCCAAGGATGGATCGGAATCGCGGCACAACCTGATCTATTGGCGCTATGGCGATTATGTCGGCATCGGGCCCGGCGCACATGGGCGTGTGACGCAAGATGGGATCAGGGTCGCGACAGAACAGGCCCGCATGCCCGCTGCCTGGCTTAGAGGTGACAACCGGGAAACAACCGAATCCCTGTCAGGGCCCGATCAAGCAGTTGAATTTCTGATGATGGGGTTGCGGGTCGAGGGCGGTATCGACCTTGCTCGGTTTGAACGTCTGGCTGGATACCCCCTGCCCGCCGCCAAGATATCAGAATTGCAAGATATGGGCCTGTTAACTGCAACAGAGACTCATATATCCGTTTCTAATCAAGGGTTTACCTTGTTGAATGGCGTCTTACGGACCCTGTTGGCAGATTAACTGCCGCTCAGCTTTCGACACAGGTCATCCAACTGTTCCAGCGTGTCATAATGCAGCGTCATATACCCGGATTCTGCATCTGCTGTATGGCTCAGCGAAACTTTAACCCCGGTAGCGGCCGCCAGATCAGATTCCAGCGCGCGGGTATCCGCATCTTTTTCTGCCTTGGGCGGCGCAGACACAGGTGCTTTTGCAGGGGCGCTGGCCTTTTTAACCAACGCTTCGGTCGCACGAACCGATAGACCGCCTGCAATGATTTTCTTGGCCAGACCCTCGGGATCTTCGGTCGTGATCAGCGCGCGCGCATGTCCTGCGCTTAGTCGGCCGTCGGTCACGTACTCTTGGATCGACTCGGGCAACAGCAACAAGCGCATCAAGTTGGCAATGTGACTGCGGCTTTTGCCCAATGCCTCGGCCAGATCGTTCTGTGTATGACCAAACTGTTCCATCAACAGCCGATAACCCGCCGCTTCTTCGATGGGGTTCAGATCGGCGCGCTGAACGTTTTCGATTATGGCGACTTCTAGAACTTCGACGTCGCTGAATTCACGAATAACCACAGGCAGCGTATGCAGCTGGGCCTGCTGCGCCGCGCGCCATCGGCGTTCGCCCGCCACGATTTCATAACCGTCGCCAGATGGGCGTACGATCAGCGGCTGCAACACGCCCTTTGCCTTGATGGACGCGACAAGATCGTCCAGCGGCTCGCTATCAAATCGTTTGCGCGGTTGATTTGGGTTTGGGTGAATGCGTTCGATCGGCATCTGCTGATCGGCAGACCGTGGCGTATTCGCCCCTGAATCTGGTTCAGTCACATCCGCCATGAGTGCAGATAATCCGCGCCCCAATCCTCTTTTCTTATCGTTTGCCATGCCTCAGGCCCTCACTTTGTCGCTATTCGCCACCAGTTCCTTGGCCAGATCGCGATATGCAACGGCCCCTTTGGACCCACTGTCATAACTCAATACGGGCAGCGCAAATGACGGTGCCTCGCTGACCCGGACGTTGCGTGGGATACGCGTATTGAACACCAAATCACCCAAGTTATCGCGCGCGTCCTGTTCCACCTGTTGCGACAGGTTGTTGCGCGCATCATACATGGTCAGCACCACACCTTCGATCCGTAAATTGGGATTGCCCGTTTGCCGCACTTCGCGAATGGTCAGCATCAGTTGCGACAGCCCTTCTAACGCGAAAAATTCGCTTTGTAGCGGGACAAGAATCGAATGGGACGCAATCATCGCATTCACCGTCAGCAAGTTAAGCGACGGTGGACAATCGATCAGGATATAGTCCAGCGCATAGGAATCCATCTGCGTTTGGCGCAGGGCATCGTGCAACAAAAAGCTACGTTTTTCATTTGATATCAGCTCAATATCGGCAGAGCTTAGGTCAACCGTGGCCGGAACAACCATCAAATTATCGATGTCCGTGTCCAAAATGACTTTGCCCAAATCAATGTCTTCGAGAAGCAGTTCGTAAGTTGTGAACTCGCGATCCTCCATCTCAATGCCAAGGCCGGTGGATGCGTTGCCTTGTGGGTCCAGATCAACCACCAGAACCCGATACCCCAACTCCACCAAGGCCGCGGCCAAGTTGATGGTCGTTGTGGTCTTGCCCACACCGCCTTTTTGATTGGCGACTGAAATGATTTTTGGCCCCTTGGGTCGGGTGGGATCAGACACGCTTTATTTCCTTTATGCCCAGTATTGCCGCCTCTGGATTTGTTTTACTGGGTGTGCTGTCACAAGAAAACAGCCAGTTTTCGCGCGCTTGGGCCACTTCGTCCCGCCAGGTCGCGCCCTTCATAAACACACACCGACCGTTGGCCGCCAAATGAGGTTCTGAAAATGCCAAAAGCTGATCAAGATCAGAAAGAGCGCGCGCCGAAACGACCGTCGCGGACTGAGGTTGGATCGCCTCAACACGATCGGATAAAACCGCAAACGGTACGCTCAGTTCCCGTGCACATGTCCGCAAAAATGTAGCCTTGCGCTGATCGCTCTCGACCATTGTAACCTGCAGATTGCAGCCGTCACCCTGCCCAAGGATCGCAACGACGACACCCGGCAAACCGCCCCCACTTCCCAGGTCCAACCACCTGCCATCTGTAGGTTCGTAAATCTGCGCTGAATCCCAGATGTGCCGCTGCTCCAAATCTTGCTGCGACGACTTGGATATCAGATTGATCTTAACTGTCCATTTCCGCAACAACGCAGCATAGCCCGTCAGCTTGTCCAATGTTTCACGTGAAACATCGCGCTCATACCACGCAGGAACATCCATCACGCTGATTTCTTTTCCAAATATCGAATGCGACCCAACAACAGCGCGAGCGCAGCAGGTGTCATGCCATCAATTCGCGCGGCTTGCGCCAAATCAGACGGACAAATCCGTTCCAGCTTGGCCGTCAGCTCAGATGACAAGCCGGAGATATCGCGATAGTCGAAACCGTTCGGGATCACGTACGCCTCGTCCTTGCGCAGCTTTTCAACATCACGCTGTTGCCGATTAATGTAATTTGCATACAACGCATCCCGCGCAATCTGATCGCGTATTTCGCCACTTAACCCACTCAGATCTGGGGCAAGCGCAATAACGTCGTCAAAATTCACATCTGGAAATGCCAACAGCTGGAATGGCGTCCGCTTTGTGCCATCTTGGTTAATCTTGATACCAACGGCAGAAATCTCTTTGGGCGTGTACGTCTTTTTATCCATCAAGGTGCGTCCCGCATCCAATTGTTCGCGCTTGTTGGAAAAAATCCGTTCGCGTTCAGGGCCAACACACCCAAGCTCCAAACCCAATGGCGTGAGCCGTTGATCTGCATTGTCCGCCCGCAGCGACAACCGAAACTCCGCCCGCGACGTAAACATGCGATAAGGTTCCGACACACCCCGCGTGGTGAGATCGTCAACCATAACGCCAATATAACTTTGATCTCTGCGAAAATGAACCGCGTCTTGGCCACGAACGGCACGGGCGGCGTTTAGGCCAGCCACCAGCCCTTGCGCCGCCGCCTCTTCATATCCTGTTGTGCCGTTGATCTGACCAGCAAGGTAGAGCCCGGGCACCGATCGTACGGACAAATCCGCACTCAGGGCACGCGGATCAACATAGTCATATTCAATCGCATAACCGGGCTGCAAGATTTCAGCCGTTTCTAGCCCGACAATTGATCGAACATAATCGACCTGCACGTCTTGAGGCAGCGACGTTGAAATACCGTTGGGATACACGGTGTGATCGCCCAATCCCTCTGGTTCCAGGAAAATTTGATGCGAATCCTTGTCGGCAAAACGTACAATCTTGTCTTCGATAGACGGACAATACCGCGGGCCAACCCCCTCGATGTGACCGCCGTACATCGCTGATTTTGATAGGTTTTCCCGAATAATATCATGCGTATTTGTATTGGTGTGTGTGATCCCGCACGCCACCTGCCGCAGCGGCGGTGTCTTTGACAGGAACGAAAACAATACCGGGTCGGCATCTCCGCCTTGCTGTTCCAGCTGATCCCAAGCGATTGTTCGACCATCAAGACGTGGGGGCGTGCCGGTTTTCAGCCGACCCAAAGGAACGTCGAAACTATCGATACGTTCGGCCAGTCGCGACGACGCTTTGTCGCCCATTCGACCCCCAGCATAGGAAACATCGCCAATGTGGATCAGGCCGCGCAAGAACGTGCCGGTTGTGAGAATAACGGACTTGGCCGAAATCTCGGCGTTGTCATGCAGCGAAACGCCGGTGACCCGATCGCCCGCCATCAGGAAATCGACAACTTCACCTTCGAGAACTGTCAGGTTTTTTGTGTTCTCCATTAGATTCAACATTTCGCGCTGATATACCGCGCGGTCGGATTGTGCCCTGGGCCCCTGAACAGCTGGCCCTTTTCGTCTGTTGAGCAGACGAAATTGTATGCCGGCGGCGTCTGCAACACGCCCCATAACGCCGTCCATCGCATCAATTTCACGAACCAGGTGGCCCTTGCCCAACCCGCCGATCGCCGGATTGCACGACATGACGCCAATACCAGATTTCTTCATTGTGATCAGTACGGTATCCGCACCCATACGCGCAGCCGCATGTGCAGCTTCGCACCCGGCATGGCCGCCCCCGATGACGATGACGTCAAATTGTTTCACGTGAAACACTCCATCATTTACCCAGGCAAAAGCTCGAGAATATTTCGTCTAGCAGGTTTTCAACACCCACACGACCCACCAATGCTTCCAAAGATCGAATCGCAACGCGGATTTCTTCTGCAGCAATATCATAATGGTCAGATCCCGCGCCAACGAAACGAATTGCATCCTGCAACGTCACAAGCGCAGCTTGCATGGCATCGCGGTGTCGCGCGTGGGTGGCCAAGCCTGCGCCTTGCGTCATATCGGACAAGGACGCCGAAATCAGATCCATCAATGCCTCGACGCCAGCACCCGTTTTGCCAGATACAGACGTGGCACCGTCAGTCCGCATATCCGCCTTGGGTGCCACAACGATATCTTTTGGTTGAATCGCAACCGGCAGCGCCTCGTCCTGTTCAACCAGAAACACACGTAGATCAGCGGCCGTCGCCCTTGAAATCGCGCGTGCAACGCCTTCTGCCTCGATCTCGTCCTCGCCATCGCGCAACCCGGCCGTATCCAAAAGCGTCACGGGCAAGCCGTTCAAATCCATGCGAACTTCGATAATATCACGGGTCGTGCCAGCGCGGTCTGATGTAATCGCCGCATCGCGCTTGGCCAACGCATTCAGCAGCGTCGACTTTCCCGCATTCGGCGCGCCGACGATTGCCACCTCGAACCCAGTGCGAATGCGTTCTGCGGCCGCGAAACCGCCCAGCTCCGTTTCCACGTCGCTGCGCACAGCGGTCAGCAGTGAAACGACTTCGGGCGTTACGTCAACTGGCACGTCCTCGTCCGCGAAATCTATTGTGACTTCGATCAACGCAGCGGCCCGGATCAATTGTGACCGCCAGCTTTCGATCTTTTCGCCCAAAGCGCCCTGCATCATACGCAAGGCTTGTTGGCGCTGCGCCTCTGTTTCCGCCTCGATCAGATCACCAAGGCCTTCGACCTGCGCCAAATCCATGCGGTCGTTTTCAAGGGCACGGCGGGTAAATTCCCCTGGTTCTGCAACGCGTGCTGATCCCTCGCCCAAAATCCGCAAAACCGCTGCGACAACAGCAATGCTGCCATGCAGATGCAATTCAACGACATCCTCACCCGTAAAACTGTTGGGTCGATCAAAACAAATGACCAAAGCCTGATCTATCGGCGCACCATCGCCATCGCGCAGATCACGCAATCCGGCCCTACGCGCTGGCGGCAGAGTTCCACACAAGGATTGCGCACAGATGAACGCCTCTGGCCCGGAAATCCGAACGACAGCCACACCTGCACGCCCCTGCGCCGTGGCGAGGGCAAAGATTGTATCCATACCAGCGCCCTCGACTTGTTGCGTTAGGTATTCATGGAATCAAAGAATTCTGCGTTTGTCTTGGTCTGTTTCAGCTTGGAAATCAGGAACTCGATAGCGTCTGTCGTGCCCATCGGGTTCAGAATGCGGCGCAGAACAAAGGTTTTTGTCAAATCGACCTTGTCGACCAACAGTTCCTCTTTGCGTGTGCCAGATTTCAGAATGTCCATGGCCGGGAACACGCGCTTGTCCGCGATCTTGCGATCTAGAACGATTTCCGAGTTGCCCGTCCCTTTGAATTCTTCAAAGATGACTTCGTCCATCCGGCTGCCTGTATCGATCAGCGCCGTCGCGATGATGGTCAGCGAACCACCCTCTTCGATGTTACGGGCAGCCCCAAAGAACCGCTTGGGGCGTTGCAAGGCGTTTGCGTCCACACCACCTGTCAGAACCTTACCTGACGATGGAACGACAGTGTTGAACGCCCTACCAAGTCTTGTTACCGAATCCAAAAGGATCACAACATCTCGTTTATGTTCGACCAAGCGTTTGGCTTTTTCGATCACCATCTCAGACACAGCCACGTGGCGTGTCGCGGGTTCATCGAATGTCGAACTGACCACTTCGCCCTTCACGGAACGTTGCATGTCTGTGACCTCTTCGGGCCGTTCGTCGATCAACAGAACGATCAGATAACACTCCGGATGGTTCTTTTCGATGCTGGACGCGATGTTTTGCAGCAGCACGGTTTTACCCGTCCGCGGGGGTGCAACGATCAAGGAACGCTGACCTTTACCGATTGGGGCAATAAGGTCGATGATCCGCGCCGAGCGATCCTTGGTCGCGGGATCGTTTGTTTCCATCGTCAGACGCTCGTCAGGATACAGCGGCGTGAGGTTTTCAAAGGCGATCTTGTGACGCGCTTTTTCCGGTTCCTCAAAATTGATTGCTGTGGCGCTGGTCAGTGCGAAATAACGCTCTGCATCATCCGGTGCCTTGATCATCCCGTGGATCGTATCCCCGGTGCGCAACGAATATTTGCGGATCATTTCGGGTGACACATAAATGTCGTCCGGTCCCGGCAGATAGTTCGCCTCGGGCGAGCGCAGAAACCCGAAACCGTCCTGAAGAACTTCAAGCACGCCATCGCCGTATACTTCCCATCCCTCGTCCGCGCGTTCGCGCAGGATCTGGAACATCATCTCGCCTTTGCGCATGGTCGATGCGTTTTCGATCTCAAGCTCTTCTGCCATAGCAAGAAGGTCTTTGGGGCTTTGCGCCTTGAGGTCAGCGAGTGCGAGGACTTCGATGGTGTCGGCAATTGTCATGGGTGAATACTCTTGGCCCGCCTCAAATAGGGCGATGCGCGTCCAGTCAGATGTAAAAGCTGTGTGCGGTCCCCGGACGGGGTGCACGACAGCAGATAGGGGTCTGCGCCGTTCAAGTCAACGGTTTCAGAATTTCACCACGACCGACAGCACGATCAACACCATCAAAAGCGTCGGAACCTCGTTCATCATCCGGTACTGCCGCCCCGTCTTCACTGGGCCACCGGCAGCAAATGCCTTGCGCTGCGCACCCAGCCATCCATGGAAGCCTGACATGGCAAGGATGCCTGCCAGCTTTGTCCAAGGCCATACAGCGCCCCAGTCAACAACACCTGGGATCAGCACAAGGCACAGGCCCAGCACCCATGTCGAAATCATCGCAGGTGTCATAATCGCCTTGAGTAGCCTGTATTCCATCGTCTGAAACAGCGCATGTGTTTCACCGCTTAGGCCGACTCGTTCTGTGTGATAGACATACAGCCGTGGCAGATAGAACAGCGCAGCCATCCACGCGATGACAGACATGATATGAAATGCCTTGATCCAAAGATAAAGGCCGGCGAGCAAATCGATCATGTGTATGCACCCTATGCGTTCGCGACCCACCTATAAATAAATAAAGAATTAAAAAGAAGTTGATGATTTAGTAGGGGCAAGGATTTCTGTGGATTATGCATCGGCGCCCTGTGTTATCCCGCCTGTGTATGGCATCAATTCGTTTTCGTATGGTTTTTAGTAAAAATACAGAATATCATTTATTATCATATAGTTATTGATACATCGACGGTGCTTGAACTGGGTAAAACCTGTGGATAACCATGTATACAGTTTATTATTCACAGGATCGCAGTTGTCCTTACCCACTTGGGATGAAAAAGGGTCAAATGGGTTGAAACCACCCTGTTTTCCCTGGCCTCTATGATCTTCACTGTTCCACGCACACGTACGCACGGTTTTAAACGCAATCCACACACAAGGTTACCCACATGACGATCCCCCTTGTCCTTGCCTCAGGTTCTGAAATCAGGGCGCAGTTGCTGCGCAATGCGGGGGTGTCGTTCACGGTTCAACGTCCCCGCGTTGACGAGGATGCGATCAAAGCCGCCCTTCTGGCCGAAGAGGCCCCGCCGCGGGACATTGCCGATACTCTGGCCGAAATGAAGGCGCGCAAGGTTGCCGAACGTTATCCAGCTGCGATGGTTATCGGCTGTGATCAGGTTCTGGCCTTTGACAAAACGGTCTTGTCCAAGCCGACCGACCCGCAAGATGCCGCGCGCCAATTGCGCATGATGCGTGGTCAGCGTCATATGTTGCTGTCTGCCGCCGTCATTTATCACGAAGGCAAACCCGTCTGGCGTCATGTCGGGCAGGTTCGTTTGCGGATGCGGGATGTGTCCGATGGGTATCTAGACGGGTATATTTCAAGAAATTGGGATGACATTCGCCATTCAGTCGGCGCATATCAACTAGAAGCGGAAGGTGTTCGGCTGTTCCACAGCATTGAAGGGGACTATTTCAATGTCCTTGGATTGCCATTGCTGGAACTTTTGGCGTTCCTCACTTTGCGCGGCGTAATCGAAGGCTAACCAACGGGTAGGACGATGGCAGGTAAAATTCCATTGGCTGGGGTTATCGGCTCCCCCATTTCGCATTCCAAGTCACCGCAGCTGCATCGCCACTGGTTAAAAACCTATGGCATAGCAGGCGACTACATCCCCATGGATGTCGCATCCCAAGATCTGGGCGAGGTGTTGCGCGCATTGCCCAAGGCTGGGTTTGTCGGTGTAAACGTGACCATCCCCCACAAAGAAACAATTTTAGAGATTGCAGACCTGGTCACCGATCGCGCGACGTTGATCGGTGCAGCAAATACGCTGATTTTCCGCAAGGACGGAAAAATTCACGCCGACAATACGGATGGATATGGGTTTATCGAAAACCTGCGTGCTGGTGCGCCGAATTGGAACCCTGCGGCGGGCCCTGCCGCAATTCTGGGTGCAGGTGGTGCTGCGCGCGCCGTCATTGCATCCCTTTTGGATGCGGGCGTGCCGGAAATTCTGATCACAAACCGCACCCGTATCCGTGCCGAAAAACTGGCAGAAGATTTTGGCAATCGTTTGACTGTCATCGATTGGGTGCAAGCCGGTAATATTCTCGAAGAATCCGTGTTGGTGGTGAATACCACTGCTTTGGGCATGATCGGTAAACCTGCGATGCGCGTGCCGTTGGATGGGTTGCGCAAGGGCGCGATTGTAACCGATCTGGTCTATACCCCCCTGAAAACCGATCTTCTGGTGGCTGCCGAAGCGGCGGGCTGCGTCACAGTCGATGGCTTGGGCATGTTGTTGCATCAAGCGGTCCCTGCGTTTGAACGCTGGTTTGGTCAACGCCCCGAAGTAGACAGCCTGACGCGGGCCGCAGCCCTAAGATGAGCTTTCTGCTTGGGTTGACCGGCTCTATCGGAATGGGCAAATCCACGACGGCGCAAATGTTCCGCGATGCGGGCTGTGCGCTGTGGGATGCGGATGCGGCTGTGCATCGTCTTTACGCTGCGGGTGGGGACGCTGTTGCGCCGATGGCAAAGGCCTTTCCAGAAGCGATTGTGGATGGTGCTGTGTCACGCGATGCGTTGCGCGCGATTATTTCAGCGGATTCCGGGGCTTTGCGCCAAATTGAACAGATCGTACATCCGTTGGTCGCGGCGGACCGAGCGGCGTTTACGTCCAGCGCAACGGCCGACATCTTGGTCTTTGATATCCCTCTTTTGTTTGAAACGGGCGGCGATGCGGCGATGGATGCGGTCGCGGTCGTGTATGTGGACGACGACGTACAGGAAGCCCGCGTGATGGCGCGTGGCACAATGACCCGCGATCAGTTTCTGGCGATCAAGGCCAAGCAGATGCCAAGCGCAGAAAAATGCGCCCGCGCGGACTATGTGATCGAGACGGATACAGTTGAACACGCGCGTGCGCAGGTCCATCGTGTGATCGAGCAGATCAAACACCGGATGAAACATGCGTGAAATCGTTCTAGACACCGAAACCACCGGGTTCGATCCCCAAAGCGGCGATCGTATTGTTGAAATCGGTGCAATTGAACTGGTGCGGCACATGCCCACCAGCAACGTGTTTCACGAATATATCGATCCAGAACGGGCCATGCCCCAAGAGGCGTTCGAAGTGCATGGCCTGGGTGATGATTTCCTGCGCGGGAAACCGAAGTTTGCGCATATCGGCCAAAAGTTTCTGGATTTTGTGGGGGACGCCAAACTGGTCATTCACAACGCCGCGTTCGATATGAAATTCCTGAATGCGGAACTGAAATGGATGGGCTTGCCCACTCTGGCCTATGATCGCGCCATCGATACGTTGGAAATTGCGCGGCGCAAATTCCCCGGCTCGCCTGCGTCTTTGGACGCGTTGTGTCGCCGGTTCGGGATCGACAATGGCGCGCGTACGCTGCACGGCGCACTGTTGGACAGTGAAATTCTGGCCGAAGTGTATCTGGAACTGATCGGTGGGCGGCAGCCGGATTTCGGCCTGTCCAGCAGCGGGGGCCAATACGGATCAGCAGATGGTGCCGCAGCATGGACAGCCCCGCCCAGACCATCGGCCCTGCAACCGCGCATCACGGATGCGGAAAAACAGGCCCACGCCGAATTTGTTGCCAAACTGGGCGAAAAAACACTGTGGCAAAATTAAAACACCCGACGCGGGTGGCGCCGGGTGTCAGTCAACATTGATCGCAGTTTTTACGCGTCAGCAGGGGCTGCCTGATTCTGACGACGTGCGATTTCGTTGCGGTACAACGAGATAAAGTCGATGTTTTCCAGGTTCAGCGGCGGGAAACCACCGTCACGCGTGATGTCGCTGACGACGCGGCGCAGGAACGGGAAAATCATGCGTGGGCATTCGATCAACAGGAACGGATGCATCTGGTCATCGGGCACGTTTTCGATGTGGAACATGCCCACATAATCGATTTCCAGCACGAACAGCACGGTGTCGCCATCTTTGGCTTTGGACGTGATTTGCAGTTTGATTGCAGTCTCATACTGGTTCTCTGCCGACCGCTTTTTCGCGTCAAGGTTCACCTGAACCTGCACGTCGGGCTGCACATCTGGTGCGGCACCTTTTTGAGCGACAATGTTCTCAAACGACATGTCACGTACGAATTGCCCCAACACGCGCATTTGCGGCTGTACTGGTGCGGCTGCTTGTTCTTCGGCCATCTATATTTCTCCCGAGGGCGATTGGATTTGGTGTCTCGTATCAGCTTGGCGTCACGGCCTCAATGCTTGGTCCACCCTGATGGGGGTCCCTGTTCGGATGTGCCCGGTTCTACCTCTGCATATTCGCCTTCGATGATGTCAGGTTGTTCGGGGCGTTGGGGGTGACCGTGGGTGTGCGTTGTAAAACTTGCAACGTTTACGCGGGCCCGCGCCCATTTGAACACGGCAAGCCGCACGCCCGGTATCAGCAAGGTAAAGCCGACGGCGTCGGTGAAAAACCCCGGCGTCAGCAGCAATGCGCCTGAAAACAGGATCATCGCACCATGGGCCAATGCCTCGCTTGGGTCGCGCATTTCGTTAAAGGATGATTTGACCTGACCAAGCGCGTGCATGCCTTGGGCGCGCACCAGCATGGTGCCGATCACAGCCGTGATAACAACAATCAACAGCGTCCAGACCAACCCGATTGCGCCACCAATCTGGATGAACAGACCGATTTCGATCAGCGGAACCAAAAGAAATGCTATAAACAGCCACATATGCGACATCCTTTCTAACGGCGATGCAGGCCCTGTAGTGGACTTGGTGCCACTCCTACCCTACATAGTGACCAGACGAGGTGGATGCCACCCGAGCCCGCATAACGAGGTATGAATGAACTCTCCGTTGATCCAGTTGCTTGTCCTTGCAGGCATCGCAGTGTTTTTGATTTTGCGTCTGAAAAACGTGCTGGGAACGCGCGAGGGATTTGAACAGCCCCCCGTGCCCAAACCGGCCAATGATCGCCTTGGTCGCCCTGATCTCGAAGTCATCGAGGGCGGGCCCGATCTGGATATCACCGATCACGTGGACGAAGACAGCGATGCAGCCAAAGCGCTTGCCGCCATGAAGCGTGCCGAGCCGTCGTTTAACGTTGCTGATTTTCTTCAAGGTGCTCGTGGTGCCTATGAAATGATCGTGATGGGATACGAAACCGGCGACTTGGCCAAAATCCAACCCTTCCTCACCGAAGAGATCTACGAATCCTTTGTTGATGGCGTCGCCGCCCGCGAAGATCAGGGCCTGACGATCGAGGCTGACTTTATTGGTGTTCGTGAGCTGAAGCTCGTCAACGCCACCTTTGACGAAGCGACCCGCGAGGGCGAGTTGAGCATTCGGTTTGTTGCTGAATTGACCTCGACCGTGCGCGATCAGGGCGGCGATATCGTCGAAGGCAGTCCAACAGAGGTGAAACGGCAAAAAGACACATGGTCCTTTGCCAGAACCATGGGGGCTGACGACCCGAATTGGCTGTTGGTGTCTACAGACGCGTAATCCGACTGGGTGTCGGTGTATTTTTGGCTGTCGCCGCGATAACCGCAGCGGCAGCCGATGTGCGTTATTCGGTCATGGATTATGCTGCCCTTGATGGGTGGGCTGACGATGATCACGCCGTCGCTTTTGATGTCTTTCGCAGCACGTGCCGCGATATGGATGATCCGGATTGGCGGTCATTGTGCGCTGTTGCGTCTGAATTTCCTAATCCGCGCGCGTTCTTTGAATTGTTTTTTCGCCCCGTCCTGATCGAAGATGGCGCGCCTGCGCTGTTCACCGGATATTTCGAACCGGAATTGAACGGATCGCTTCGGCCCAGCGCGCGTTACCGATTTCCCGTTTACGCGATGCCCCGAGAGGCGCGCGTATCCCGCCCGTGGTACACCCGCCGTGAGATCCTGCAAGGCGTGGTGATGAATGGCCGTGGGTTGGAAATTGCTTGGGTTGACGATTCTGTTGAACTGTTTTTTCTGCAAATCCAAGGGTCTGGCCGCATTCGCCTGCCAGACGGGCAAACCATTCGTGTCGGGTATTCGGGATCGAATGGACATGATTACAAATCTATCGGTCAGGAATTGGTGCGTCGTGGCATATATTCCCCCCATCAGGTCAGTGCGCAGGTGATCAAAAACTGGGTGAACCGTAATCCATCTGCTGGCGCTGAATTGCTGCTGCACAGCCCATCCTATGTGTTTTTCCGCGAAGTCAGCGAAGTGCCGGCTGATCGTGGCCCGCTGGGTGCCATGAACAGATCAATCACAACACTGCGCACCGTCGCAATTGATCCGTCATTTGTGCCCCTGGGTGCCCCCGTCTGGATCGAAAAGGATGGCGCGGCCCCGTTGCGCCGTCTGATGGTTGCCCAGGATACGGGGTCTGCGATCAAGGGCCCGCAGCGTGCAGATGTGTTTTTTGGCACCGGGGATGACGCTGGCCGTGCGGCGGGCACCCTGCGTGATCCGGGCCGGTTGATGGTATTGATGCCGATCCAACGCGCCTATGCCTTGCTGCCGGAAAGTGCGATATGAAACGCCGCAAGCTCCGCCCGGACGAAGAAGAATTATGGCAAAAGGTCGTGTCTAACGCCGAACGGATGCATCCCGAAAAGCCGCTAAAGCCCGAAGATTTCGTAACGACACACACGCCCAAGCCTCGCAAGAAGGCGGTGTTTGAACCGATCGCCAAATCTGTGCCGGATGCCCCGTCCCGCCCCACAACATCTGTTAAATTGACGCCATCGATCACCGATCATGTGCGCGGCCAGCCGGTTCAGATGGATCGCAAGTCCTTTGACCAGATGAAACGCGGCAAGCTGCGCCCAGAGGGCAAGATGGATTTGCACGGCATGACCTTGGATCGCGCCCACCCTGCGCTGACCCGCTTTATCCTGAGTGCGCATGCCAGCGGAAAACGGTTGGTTCTGGTCGTGACGGGCAAAGGCAAGGAACGCGATGACGGCGGGCCTATCCCTGTGCGGTATGGGGTGTTGCGCCATCAGGTGCCGCAGTGGTTGGCGATGCCCCCGCTGTCGACAGCAGTGTTGCAAGTCACACAGGCGCATTTGCGCCATGGTGGCGGTGGTGCGTATTACGTGTATCTACGCCGCGCCCGCTAGGGCTGTGCGGTACTTGCGGATACCGGCCCACATGCACAGACTGGACAGCACGAAATAGACTGCGACGCCGAGATATTGCGTGGTCAGATCGACACCCAGATCAATCAGAACCCCGGTCACACCGGGACCAATGGCGGACCCAAGGACCATAACGGCCGCTGCCATTGCCTTGATCGAACCGATGGATCGCGTGCCGTAAAACTCTGCCCAAAACGCATTGGGCAGCGTCGAATTGGCCCCTGTCGTCAGCGCCAGAAACACAAACCCGATTGCTGCGTGCCCCAGCGAGGTCGCAAAGGCAAAGATCGTAAACGCGATCACCATTGGCAATTGATAAAGCGGGATAAGCCGCGCCGTTCCAAACCGATCCAGCGCGATGCCCGATACCACCATCGCCCCGATGGCCACTGTCGTATAAAGTGGGAACAAGGTGACCAGTGACAGATGCGTCCAGCCTTTCAGCTCGGCAAAATACACTTGATGAAAGAAAAACGCGGTGTTGAACGCCGCAGGCCCTAACAACGCAGGCACCATAAACCAGAACAGCGGATGGCGCAGCGCTGTGCTGCGGGTCCAGTGAACGCCCTGCATACCCACGCTTTGGTTTTCGTCGGCCATGGATTGCGGTGTGCGTTCGGTGCGCAGCAACATCAACAACAGTGGAATACCCGCAATCGCAATCAATGCCGCCACCACCCAAAGCGAACGCCAGTGAAATATTCCCAGCAACGCCACAAAGATCAGCGGCAACATCGCCTCGCCCGCCGCAAACCCAAGGGATGCGATGGACAGCGCCCTGCCCCGCGTCGCCACAAACCACCGCGCCATGGACACAATCGCGATATGGCTGCACATGCCCTGCCCGGTCAGGCGCAATGCAAAGATCACAACCGGCAACAGGGCGACATATGGGTTCCACGCCATCGCAAGGCAGGCCATCGCCAACATCGCCAGCACCAAAACCCCAAGCGTGCGCGCCCGGAACAAATCGGTCAAACTGCCTGCCCAGATCATAACGGCGGCGGATACTGTCGTGCCCAGCGAATAAATCGCGCCCCAACTGCCGTGGCTTAACCCGAAATCTGCCTGAATTTCAGCCGCGAACAGCGATATGAAATAGGTCTGTCCGAAGGACGACAAAAGCGACAGCAGCGCCCCCGCCGATAGCCAATTTCTGTTGTTTACCACAAATCCGATCAGATCGGTGCGAGGTGCCAGTGCAGTCACTATAGTTGATCCAGACCAAAGGTGGCGGCACCACTGCGCCCCCGCAAAAATTCACCCGTAACGTTCAGGGTGCGGGGTGTGCTGATGAGCATTATTGTGTTCTGCCCAATTGTCGCTGCAGCGGGCACGATGGGCGCGACCGTTCTGTCACTGCACGCCGCAAGCGCGCATATCAGGACAGCCGTCACCCATCGCATGATTGAATTCCCGTCGATTACCGTTCCTGCCTTAGCCCAGAACGGCAGGCGCGACTACAGCACATAGCGGCTTAGGTCAGTGGATCGTGATAACTCACCCAGGTGTCGTTCGACAAAATCTGAGTTGACCACGATGGCCTCGCCACCACGGTCGGGGGCTGTGAATGACAATTCTTCGAACACGCGTTCCATCACGGTATAAAGGCGACGGGCACCAATATTTTCGACTGCCTGATTGACCTCTGCGGCGATGCGGGCCAGCGCGCGGATTCCGTCGGGTTCGAATGTGACGGTGACCTGTTCGGTCGCCATCAGTGCGGAATATTGCAAGGTCAGCGCATTGTCGGTTTCTTGCAGGATGCGCACGAAATCATCCTCTGTCAGGGGGCGCAATTCGACTCGAATGGGCAGACGGCCCTGCAATTCTGGCAACAGGTCAGATGGTTTGGCGATGTGAAACGCGCCCGAGGCAATGAACAGGATATGGTCGGTTTTGACGGGGCCATGTTTTGTGCTGACGGTCGTGCCCTCGATCAGGGGCAGCAGGTCGCGCTGCACCCCCTCGCGGCTGACATCGGCACCGCGCGCATCGGACCGCGCACAGACCTTGTCGATCTCATCCAGAAAAACGATGCCGTTTTCCTGCACGGACTCAAGCGCGACTTTGGTGACGGTTTCATCATCAAGCAGCTTGTCCGCCTCTTCACCGATCAACACATCATAGCTTTGGGCGACAGTCAGTTTCTTGCGGACAGTGCGCCCGCCCATTGCCTTGCCGAACAGATCGCCCAAGTTCATCATGCCCGCACCGCCACCGGGTTGGCCGGGGATATCCATTGTGGGAAACGGGTTCGAGGTGTCGGCGACGTCCAGTTCGATCACCGTGTTGTCCAATTCGCCCGACCGCAGTTTCTTGCGAAACATCTCGCGGGTGCCTTCGCGGGCATCGGTGCCTGCAATGGCCGTGATGACGCGATCTTCGGCGGCTTGTTTGGCTTTGGTGCGGACATCGTCCCGCATCAAATCACGGGTTTGCGCAATAGAGGTATCGACCAAATCCCGGATGATCTGTTCCACGTCCCGCCCGACATAACCGACTTCGGTAAATTTCGTCGCCTCAACCTTGAGGAACGGCGCGCGGGCCAGCTTGGCCAGCCGGCGGCTGATTTCGGTTTTGCCAACGCCAGTGGGGCCGATCATCAGAATATTCTTTGGATAGACCTCGTCCCGCAGGTCATCGCCCAGCTGTTTGCGGCGCCAACGGTTGCGTAGGGCCACGGCCACAGCGCGTTTGGCGTCGGCCTGCCCGATGATAAAGCGATCAAGCTCGGATACGATTTCGCGCGGGGTCAGGTCAGTCATTGCTCTTTCCTTTGATCGTCTCGACGGTCAGATTTCCGTTGGTATAGACACAGATATCGGCTGCAATCGCCATGGCATCGCGCGCCACGGCTTCTGCATTACGGTCGCTGTCCATCATGCCGCGCGCGGCGGCCAGAGCAAAATTGCCACCTGACCCGATGGCGGCCACGTTATGTTCGGGTTCCAGAACGTCACCAGCCCCTGTGATGACGAACATGTCTGTGCCGTCCGTCACGATCAGCATCGCCTCAAGTTTTTGTAGGTATTTGTCGGTACGCCAGTCCTTGGCCAATTCGACGCTTGCGCGCGCCAATTGTCCCGGCGTCGCGTCCAGCTTGACTTCAAGCCGTTCGAGCAGGGTAAAGGCATCGGCGGTCGACCCGGCAAAGCCTGCAACAACATCAAACCCGCCGGGGCTTAGTCTGCGCACCTTGCGAGCTGTGCCCTTGATGACGGTTTGACCAAGTGACACCTGGCCATCGCCCGCGATTACCACCTCGCCGTTCTTTTTCACGCCGATGATGGTGGTCCCGTGCCAGCCGGGAAAGTCGGAATTGGCCATGTCGCGTCTCCTCGTCAGTTGGGTTCTATATGCGGCCTATCTGTCGCGGCTTCAATCCGGTGGGGCAATGTGGTTGAGTATGCGCATGGAACTTTTGGATACAGATCATCGGCTGACACAGGCGCTGGGCGAATGGGACGACATTGCGCCGACCCTTGGGTTTGATAGGGGCACGTTCAAATCCAAGCTGATCTGGCAAAAAGACGAGGCAAAGCGCAGCCATATCGTCGTGCGGCTGCGTGGGCCACGGTCGTTGATCCTGAAACGGGTGTTTACAGCGCCTGATAATGCGCCTCTGTTCGCGGCCATTTCCGCCCAACGCGACGCCCATGCCCGATTGGCAGGCAATGCCCGCGCCCATGCGCCCGAAGTGCTGTTTGCCTCGGCAGATGGCACATGCGTCGTCATGGCAGAGGCCGCAGGCAAAACGCTGGAATACCATCTGACCGCCGGACGGTCGCATGAAAAGATGCTGCGCCGCACGGGTGGATGGCTGACGGCGTTCCACACATCAGGTGTGACGGAAACGCGAACCTATCAGCCGCGATTCATGGTCGGACACGCCGCGCGCATGTATCAGGGCGTGTCAGATGGCACGATCAAAGTCGCACTGCCTGATTTGTTCATGGCCTGCTGTGAAAAAATCCCCGAGATCGCAGAGTCATCGACTGATCGCCAAACCGTGTCAGCGGCCAAGCACGGCGATTTCAATCTGCGCAATATTCTGTTGGGCCCGGACGGAGAAACCGGGATTGATTTCAAACCTGTCTCAACGGCACCGGTGGGGTTTGATATCGCGCGCCTGCTGATGGACTATGCGGAATTGTTCCAGCCGGATGATGATATTCCGGTGGGTGGGCTGCTGTCTGACGCGACATTGGATGCGTTTTTTGCAGGATATGAATGCGTCGGTCGCGATGATCCTGCGGTCGCGTTCCTGCCCTATGTGCAGCTGTTGAACGATTGGCGGCTGATCCCACCAAACCCGGCGCGGCGCAGTTGGCGGCAAATTGCCCGTATGGCACGGATCGAACTGCTAGCCCGCAACGCCTTTGCCCCCAAATAAAAACGGCCCCCAAAGGATTGGAGGCCGTTCAAATATTCTGATCTGGGCTGGCTTAGATCGACGCTTCGATCCAGCTTTGCAGGGCGGCCTTGGGTTTGGCACCTGCCATGTTGGATACGACCTGACCGTCCTTGAAAATGAACAGCGCGGGAATGCCGCGAACGCCCATTTGTGCGGGCGAATTCGGGTTTGAATCCACGTCCACTTTGACGATCTTTACTTTGCCTTCCATTTCGGCTGACAGCTCTTCGAGGGCTGGGCCGATCTGTTTGCAGGGGCCACACCATTCGGCCCAAAAGTCCACAACTACGGGGACATCGGAATTTTTGACTTCGGCGTCAAATGTTGCGTCGGTTACGGCCACAGTCGCCATTGGATATCTCCTGAAAGGATCACGGGTAAGGGATTAACCTATGTACCCGGCCCACCATCGTCAAGATATGGCGTTCGCCACAGCGCCTCCATCACCATATCGTGCGGCAATGACATCAATGTGCCGGTGCGCGTCCAAAGAATGCTAAGCTTTTGGGCGCGACCCGGATAAATCTGGTGCAGCGCGTGGGTATAGGCCCCCATTTGTCGCAGCACAGCTTCGGGACATTGTGCCGGAATGGGCGGCACGGCCCGGTTGCTTTTGAAATCGACGATGTGAATCAGATCGGGTGTCACGATCAGGCGGTCGATGGTGCCATGCAGGCGGCGCGCGCCAAGTGTGGCGGTAACAGTGACCTCTGCCAGACTGCTTGGGTCAAAGATGTGGGCGAGGCTGGGATCATTCAGAACACGCGCCGCTTCTTGCGCCGCCTCTTGGGCCAATGCGTCGTTCAGTTCGATTGGTGGGGTGCTGTGCGGTTCGGCGTCACCGGATTCCAGCAGATGATGCACCCATGTGCCATAGGCCATGGCCGTCGTTTCATCCAACCCATCGCCCGCCAGTGCCTTGGCACCACCAAGGTCAGAGGGCGACAGGGTGTCGGGCGGGGCATCCACCGCAGGTGCGGGGTCGGAAAAGAAGCCGGGCAGGGCGGTTTGATCGACGGTCTGTGTGGGCGCGGCGGTCTGTTCAACCAGATCCCACGACCCGTGTTCCATCCGCAAACCACGCCCCACAGGCGTCTCCAGGGTAAATGCGCCCGACGTGCGCATCGCCGCCTCGACACGTTGATGCCAATCGTCGCCGTCCTTGTGCAATTCGCCGGATGCGCCGACGATCAACCACTTTTCCGCCCGTGTTAGAGCCACATAAAGCAGGCGCAACGACTCTTCGCGCTGGGCGGCTTTCATCTCTTCGAGCCGGGATACCATCGCCTCTGGCTGGGCGGGGGCAGGCATTTTCCACACGGGCAGGTCATCCATCACGATCACTTCGTCGCGGATCTGGAAATCGCGTTTGCCACATTCGGGCAGGACGACGATAGGTGCCTCAAGCCCCTTGGACCCATGCACCGTCATCACCCTGATCTGGTTGGATGCGCTGTCGATCTGGCGTTTCACCTCAAGATCGTCGGTTTCCATCCATGTCAGGAACCCTGTCAAACTGGGCACCGACGCGCGTTCATAGGCGAGTGCCTGGGACAACAGCGCGTTTATGCCGTCCTCTGCTTCGGTCCCCAGACGGGACAAAAGGCGTTTGCGCCCACCATGCCGGGTCAGCATTCGTTCGATCAGATCATAGGGGCGCAAAAAGTCGATGTTGTCCCGCAGATCATACAAAACAGAGACTGTTTCAGGGAATTCGTCACTTTTCTTGCGCAGCGCGGCCCATAGAAATTCGTCCTTGCGATGATGGGCCAGCGTGAACAGATCCTGTTCCGACCACCCGAACAAGGGCGACCTAAGCGCGGTGGCCAGCGACAAGCTGTCATCCGGCGTCGCCAAAAAGGACAACAGCGCGCCCAGATCACGCACGGCAATCTCTGCACCGACTTTCAGGCGATCTGCGCCCGCAATGGGTAAATCGACCTCTTTGCAGGCGCGGATCATATCCCCAAATATGCCACCCCGCCGCTGCACAAGGATCAGAAAATCGCGCGGCTTCACGGGACGTGGCCCATTTTTGTCGGGGATAAGCACCTTGTCGTCGATCATCTGTTTGATCTGATGGGCAATCGCCTTGGACAGCACACGAAACTGATGTTCCTGCCCGCGCCGATCCAGCGGGTCGAACCAATCCTGCTTTTCCTCTTTTTCCGGGGCGGGCACTGCTGGCCACAGATCGACACGGCCGGGCAGGTCCGTGTTGAACGCGATGTGCGTGCCGTGGCCAAAGCCTGCGGTGTCGGCATCTTGAAACACCGTATCCACCAAACGCAGGATCGCAGGCGACGATCTGAACGAGTGATCCAAGGTCAGAGACCGCAAATCCTGACCCGATTGCCCCAGTTTAGAGCCGAATTCACGCTCCATCCGGTCAAATTCGCACGGGTCTGCGCCTTGAAAGGAATAGATTGATTGTTTCTTGTCACCCACGACGAAAATGGTGCGCGTTACCTCGGCACGGGCACCTTCGCCGCTTGAAAATTCTTCGGCCAGACGCCGGATCACGTCCCATTGCGTTGGGCTGGTGTCTTGGGCCTCGTCGACCAGAATGTGGTCAATTCCGCCATCCAATCGATACAGAACCCATGCCGCAACGCGATTATCACTTAGCAGTTGGCGCGCTTTTTGGATCAGATCGTCGAAATCCAGCCAGCCGCGCCGTTGTTTTGCACGCGTATAGGACTGCGTAAACCGACGCGCGAATTGATGTAGAACGACGGTGCGTTCGGCTGCCGTCAGCGCCAACAGGGATTGGCGGGCGGCGCTGACCCGTTCGATCAACGCATCAAGCTGGGGCAGCAGGTGTGCCGCCTCTGCCTTGGTGGGTTTGGTTGGGAATCTGGCCTTGGGTGTGCCGGCTTGCGTCAGAAATGCATACATCAGATGGGGCATTGGGTCTGTGTCGCTGGCGATCATCGCGCCCAGCGTTTGCCCGACTGCATTATCTGTCTTGCCCTGACGCAACAGGATCGGGATCAGGTCCTGCAGCATCTCCAGATCGCCGGACTCCATGACGGTTTGCGAAATGCTGGCGCGCGTCAATCCGCGCGGTTCACCAAATACGGCGAGCGCGTCGTCAAGCGTGAGGTCGATAAACGCACCTGATTTGCCCACGATGGACTTGGTCAGTTTCAGGAAATCTTCGCCGGAATACTGCCGGGCGAGGGCGGCCAGAATGGCAGCGTCCGGCCCGTCCGCCATTTGATCGGCAAGTTCGGCGCGCAGCAGGTCGGCGGCGCGATCTTCGATCTCTGTGAATTGGGGGTTGACCCCCGCTTCGAGCGGAAAGCGCCGTAATAGAGACGCACAAAACGAGTGGATCGTCTGAATTTTCAGCCCGCCCGGCGTTTCGATGGCGCGGGCAAACAGGGTGCGCGCGCGGCGCAGATCGTCGGCGTCGGGGGCGCGGTCAAGCCCGAGATCCGCAAGCGCAGCCCGCAGCGCCGCATCATCCAGCATCGCCCATTCGCCCAGGCGCTGGAACAGGCGGTTCTGCATTTCTGAGGCGGCGGCCTTGGTATAGGTCAGGCACAGGATGTGCTGCGGTTCGACCTCTTCCAGCAGCAAACGGGCCACGCGGTCGGTCAGCACGCGGGTTTTGCCCGATCCTGCATTTGCCGACAGCCACGTGGATGCCATTGGTTCGGCGGCACTGTGTTGGCGGCGGGTGGCCTCGTTCATCGGGGTCATTCCAGAACCTCCGGCACGGCGTCGGCGGTCACATCCCATTCCCCGTAGCGCGCAAGCTGGTCGTAATCGCGGCTGTCGCTGTCATTTTCCATGGCGCGGCGCGATGCATATCCTTTGTCGCCCTCAAGGTAGGCAGACAAAAGCCCGACCAGCTCGGCCAGAATTTTGGTGCTTGGTTCGTCTGCGATTGGGGCATCTTCGGCCTTGGGGGTTGATCCCAATCCGATGAATTGGGCGGCGCGCACGGTGCGGGCCCCCAGTTTTTCAAACGCGGCCTCTTCGACCATCGCGGCTTCGATCAGCAGTTGTTTGTCGAAATGCTTTTGCTTGTCCTTGGTCGGGGGCGATCCGGTTTTGTAATCGTAAATGATGACATCGCCTGCATCGTCGATATCAATCCGGTCGGCGCGCCCTTCCAGGGTGGTCGCGATAGAGGGCAGCGTAAGCCGCCCAACGGCGTCATCCTCAAACAGGCTTGGCGTCGCAATGGATTGCCGCACGGCTTCGGTTTCCACGATCCACGTGGCGGCGCGTTCAAACCGTGCCAGCCACAGCGCGCGGGCGGCGGGCCAAGGCACATCGCGGTTCAGCACCGTGTCGGCATGATCCAGCAGTGCGTCGACAGTCAGGGCGCTAGGGTCATCCAGCGTGTGTTTGACGAACTGTTCCATCACATCATGCGACAGGATTCCGCGCAGCAGCGCATCGGGCGTCTGCACCAGCGGTTTCAAGGCGCGCAGCCGCAGACAATGTTTGGCATAGATCGCATAGGGGTCGCGGATCAGCGTTTGAATTTCGGTCACGGTAAAACGGCGCGGGCGGGCAGAGACGGGCGGGCAGGGCGCAGGGCGCGTCGCTTTGGCCACATCCGGTGCGTCCTCAAGCTGGCGCACGCGGTTGAGCCAAATTGCCCCGCGATCTTGCATCTGCGTCCAGACGTCTGGCCCGCCTTGAGCGCCCAAGCCGACCAGCAGGTTTTTCAGTCGGTTGATCCAACGCGATGGCACGGTTTCGGCATCATCGGACCGGATCGAGCGGGTCAGCCACACCTCGGGTGCTGCGATCGCCTGTTGAAAGTCATGCGCTGACAGCCCGATGCGCCGTTCGGGCAGCAACAGGCCCGCATCCAGCCGCATTTTACGGTTCAGCCACGGATCAGGTTTCGGTGCTTCGGGCCAGGTCCCGTCGTTGAGGCCGGCAAGAATGACCAGATCGGCACCCTGCACGCGCGCCTCAAGCGTGCCCCAGATCATGATTGCGGGATGGGGCGTGTCGCGGTCGCGTACCTCGCCCTTGCTCAGGACTCCGTTCACAAGAACGGCGTAATCCGTTGCGGTCATGGCAGAGCCGTGTTGCGCCTCGTCCAGCAGCGTATCCATGGTGGCGCGCGCGGTTTGGCCCGCCTTTTTCAACCACAACTCGCCTGCATCGGTACCCTTTGGCCCATTTGCAATCGCCTCTGCCAGCGCAATATGGCGTGTGACCCACTCGGTCAGGGGCAATTCGCCGGGCACAAGCTGATCGCACATCATGTCGGCGACCCAATCCGCCCAATCGACCATGGCGTCCGCGTCGTTCTTGTCGGCCAGCCGTGCGCAGTGCGACAGGCCCGCGCGGTCGGGATAGGGCAGGCCATCGCGGCGGATGCGCAATTCCAGCTTTTGAGTCTTGAGCAGGTGTTCGTTGCGGTCCTGCCCTGAATGGGTCAGCGGATGTTTCAGCAGGGTCAACAGCGCTTCGGCGTCCAGCTGCCGATCAAACAGGCTGGCCACATGGCGCAGGAACCGACCGGGCGGCGACAGGTGCAATGGGGTGCCTGCACTGTCGTCTGGCAGGATGTTCCAACGATCAAGGGCGGCGGTCACTTGCCGCGTCAACATTCGATCCGGCGTGATCAGTGCGGCGCGCTGCCCGGTTTGCGCGGCATCGCGCAGGCGCATGGCGATTGCGATGGCTTCGGCGCGGGGGGTGTCGGCTTCGATCAGGGTGATGGGGGATGTGGCGGCTGTCAGATCGGTCAGGTCCGGCCCCTCGCTGCGCCATGCGTCGGTGACGGGGGCAGGGCGCAGCGCCAGCGACACCAGACGGTTGCGCGCCTGCGATGGGGTCGGCGTGTCTGACCATGGCTGGATCGTTGCAGGGTCGATCCCCAGCGCGTCCGCGAGTTTGAGAAAACGGAATTGCGGGTGATCCTCGCCCGATTTGTCTTGGGCCATCTGGCCCCAGACACGCGGCATGTCGAAATCAAACCCGGGCAAGATCACGGCCCCTTGTGGCAAGGCCGCTACGGCCTGCATCAGCAATTGCGTGGTGCCACGGGATCCGGTCGATCCGACGACCAAAACAGGCTCTGTTATTGGGTTTTCGGCCCAATGCGCGGCCAAACGCAGAACAGTTTCGCGTTGTCGCCCTTCGGCATCCGGCGCGCTGCTGGACCCGTCGATATAGGTTTGGGCAATAGAGATAAATTCCTGCGCGCGCGCCCAATGTCCGGACTCATCCGTCACGTCGAGCGCGGCAATATCGTCGGCGCTGACGCCTTCCCCCTGCATCTCGTCCATGAGGGTTGCCAGACTGTCGGCCATATCGAACCCTGCGGTTTCAGGGGCAATGCCGGTTTGTCGACGGATAAGCATATTGGTCAGCGGCACCAGTTCCAGCCGCCGCCGCAGCGCTGATGCGGGTGCGGGCAATGGCCCGTCAGGCAGCAGATCGTCCAGATCGTTGATCATGCGAATGCGGGGCAGCAACCGTGGCGGTCCTGCGTCGAACAGATCGCGCAGGCGGCGTGCCATGCGTCTGGTGTTCACAAACAGGGTGACGCGGGCCCAGTCGTCGGGCGCGGCCTGTTCCAATCGTTGTTCCAGCCCACGGATGACGGCCGCCGGGAAATCGACGCCCATGGCACAGCCGAATACGCGGGGACCGGGGGTTGGCTCAAACATGATGCGCGGCCAGCATCGTTTCTGCCTGCGCTATTCCACCGGGATGGCCGACATCGCACCAGTGACCAGGATAGGGCAAGCCAAACAGCCGATCGTGTTGTGCCATCATGTTCCACACCACATTCAGGGAAAAGGCGGCATCGGGCACATCGTGCAGCAGGTCTGTCTTTAGGATTTGCGCCCCGCCATAGACGGTATCGCCGCCTCGATGCAGCCGCCCCGCCGCGTCGATGCTGAAATCACCGCCTGCGTCCCGCCCATGCACATGATCCATCGGGACACAGATCAACAGCGCGTCCATCTGCGCCGGATCCCACGCATCCATCAACATGCGGATCGGGTTTGGCCCGGCCCACACCGCATCGGTGTTCAGAGTCGCAACGGGGTCCTGCCCCAAAAGAGGCAGCGCATTGCGTAAACCGCCGCCGGTTTCCAGAATATCGGGGGCTTCGCGCAAAGTGCGCACCCCGCTGCCTTGCAAATGTGTTTCCAGCATATCCGGCAGATAATGCAGATTGGCGATGATAGGGTCGGCGCCCGCATCCTGCCCGATTTGCACCGCATGATCGATCAACGCCCGCCCCGCGACCTGCACCAGCGGCTTGGGCTGATGCGCGGTCAGGTGCTTCATCCGCGTGCCAAACCCGGCGGCGAACAGCATCAAGGCAGGGGGATTGTTGCGCATTGGTCTTTTAGCCTTTGCAAAAGGGCGGGTGTGGGCACGGGCAGCGCCGCCAAGATCAGGGGCGCGACCGTGGACAGCGCGGGATGCGCCAGATTGGTTTGGATATGTCCCCAGACACGAGGGATCAGATCGACATAATGCGGTTTGCCATAGGCCATCGACAGCCGGGCAAACACGCCCAGGATTCGCATGTTCCGCTGTATGCCCAGCACAGCATAGGCGGTTTTGAATGCTTCGGCGTCGATCCCTGTCGCATCCAGATATCGTTGTACCATGTCTGTGGCCATGTCGTCTGACACGTCCCGCCGGGCGTCTTGCGCAATCGACACCAGATCATAGGCGGGATGGCCCAGCATGGCGTCCTGATAATCCAACAGTCCCACCCGGCGTGGCCCGTCCCGATCCGGTAGCCAGATCAGGTTTTCAGCGTGATAGTCGCGCTGAATCAGAACAGGGGGCACCGAATCCAGCGGCGCAAGGCAGGTGTGAAACGCGCGTTCAAACGCGGCCTTGGCGCTTGTATCAATGGCCCCCTTTGTCCCGCGCTGATACCAATCATAGGCAAGAGCGGCTAATTTGGTCGTTACGTCGGCATCATATCTGGGCAGGTCCGGCGTGGGGGTGCGGTGCAGGTGGATCAGCACATCAATTGATGCCTGATACAACGGTGTCTCAAGCGCGGGTCGGTCTTTCATCACCCGCGCGAACAGATCGTCACCAAGGTCTTCGATCAGTAGAAAGCCCTGGTGTTCATCCTGCGCGTATATCTGCGGGGCCGACAGGCCAGCGGCGCGCAAATGGTTTGTGATTTGGACAAAGGGGCGCACATCCTCGCCCTTTTCCGGGGGGGCATCCATCAGGATCACGGTATCACCCGCGCCGCGCGAGAGCCGCTCGTATCTGCGGTTGGATGCATCGCCTGCGACCAGCGTACGGGGGATTTGGCCCCACCCGGCCTGCGCCAGAAATGCGTCGATCAACGTGGCGCGATCAGACATGGTCCACCATATGCGCCAGTCGCTGCGCCCATTTTGCATCTGTCCATGACAGAGTTGCGGTGCGGCTGTCGCGATCCGGGGCAATGTCGATCATCAGCGCGTCAGGGGGCGACAACGGCCCCAGGCGATCGGGCCATTCGATCAGGCAGATCGCGTCGTCAAACGCCTCGACCAGCCCAAGTTCGTCGATTTCGGTGTCCATCGCGACCCGGTACAGATCCGCATGCCACAGTGACCCCGCCTGCGTGTCATAGGTTTGCACCAACGTGAAGGTCGGCGAGGGCACGTGCTCTGGCACGGTCAGCAGTGACTGGATCAGGGCGCGCGCAAAATGGGTTTTGCCAGCCCCGACCGGGCCCGCCAATAACACCACGTCACCCGCACACAGGTTTTCGCCCAAGGCGACAGCGCACTGGGCGGTCGCATCGGCGTCAGGCCAGTCGAGTGTGAGGGTGTTCGGGATCATCCCGCCAAACTATCCGCATCCGCACCCGCTGCAAGCAGAATGACCTAGCTGTCGGCGGCTGTCTTTACCTTTGGCACGGGCGCGTTCACCGCAAAACGAACGACAGTGGCACCGGAGTTGACGGGGGACAGGCGGACATTGAATGGACCGTCCTTTAGGTGGGTCACGTTGGCGTCCCACGCGGCACGATCCCCCATTCGCATCACGAAATCCCGCATGTCCCCCCATGCCGGATGTGGTGCGGTCTGTGCTTGCCATTCCTTGATGCAGTCCACGATTGTCACATCCGCAAAACTGCCATCTGGGTCCATATCCCACATGTCACGATAGGCGACATTGCAGAGTGTCAGTACCCCGGCGGTTGAAAATACGGCTAATGCATCCTCGAATGTGTCCATCAGGGACTGACCCAGTTCCAGTTCCGCCCGAAAATTGCGGGTCAACGAGATTTCGGCAGTGATGTCTTCGATCAGAAACGCGATGGCCCCATCCGGGTGAGGTCGCCCGCTGATCCGATACGTGTGGCCGGATTCAAGGCTCCAGGTTTCCTGATAGCTGGCGTGGGTTGCGGCGGCGATCATGTCTGAAATCTCTTGGCGCCACGAACTGTAGTTTTTCGGTTCGGGCATGACCCGATTGTCACGCAGACGATCAAAGAATGACAGCATGCCGGGCTGTCCGCTGAGGAATTCGACCGGCAGCGATGTCAGATCCACCAGTGCGGGATTGAACAGGGCAAGCTGCCCGTTGCGATCAAAGATGGCGAGCCCAATAGACAGATGCGCAAAGGTTTTGGCGAGCGTCTGGACAAAGTTGCGCTGGGCCACTTCGGCTTGGATCACGGCGTTGATATCGGTGGCGTGGTGAATGACGTTGCTGCCCGCAGCCGTGGCGGTGACGTTGAACCATTCGGTTTTTCCACCCTGCTTGGTCTGAACAGGGACACGCACGGTGCGAGCTGCGCCAAGGGATTTGGGATCAACGTCGAACAGGGGATGGTTTGGCGTTTTATTGGCGACGTCCGCAGTGTCAGCCAAGGTGGTATAGGCGACGTTTTGCCATTGCACGACGCTGTCTGCATTGGTCAACCAGATGGGATAGGGCGCGTTTGTGGCGGCCAACCTGAGGGTTTCAAGTTCGGCCTGCAGGGATTTCAGTTCGTGCACTGCGCTGGCATCGGTCAAAAAGTCATCTTCGATCACGATACGGGTCATTTCCTGTTCCCGATCCAGATGCAGGATCGCAGGATCGTCCAATGCGGCGGCATGCAGGGTCAGATTGCCAACGTCGCGCAGCCCATCGCCGTCCGGCAGTCCGGGAAACCGCGAAATCAACGCGGTGCGCAAGGCATGCCAATCGGTTTCGCCCGTTTCCTTGAACAAAACGGCGCGGGCTTGTTCGGTGGCATGTTCCAGATCAAGGTCACAGAACAGGAAATGCAGGCCTTGGGGGCTGGGCTGTCTCATTGGTGATGTTGCAACAGGGCGCGCCGCAATTACGGCAAGGCCGGCACCAACGGCGACCGCAGCACAAGCAAAAACAATGATAATCTCGACCACATGCACGATGTGTCACCTCTCAAACGCGAGGCTTTACTCATGGTTCACTAAGGTTAACGGGTGGTTAATCTTTGGGGCATTTGCAGGTCATTACGCCCTTATTTGTTCATTCAGCCCCTGTTTGACCGGATTTTCACCTGTGATGGCGTCAATCTTGCGGCGGGGCCAGCTGACTTCGACGATGGCACCTGTGTATTCGCCGTGCACCGGAACATTGGCATAGGGGTCCTTGCCGTTCGAAAACGTCAGTTCCGCGCCAGAGCGTTCCAATAGCGTCTTGGCGATGAACAGGCCCAGCCCCATCCCCTCGTATTCGGGGCGCTGGGATCGGTCGGTGCTGGATTTGCGAAGCCGGACAAACGGATCACCAATGCGGCCCAGCACCTGTGGGGGGAACCCCTTGCCATCGTCCATGATGCGCAATGTAATCTCGTCCTTGCTCCAATACGCTTCGATCAAGACGGTTGTACGGGAAAAATCGACGGCGTTTTGTACAAGGTTGCGCAGGCCGTGAATGATCTCGGGCTGGCGCAGAATAGCGGGCTGGTCGATTTCATCGCCCGCATCGGAATCATGGGTGTATTGCACATGTTTGCCGCGCTGGGTGTGAGGTTCCGCAGCCTCTTGGACGACGGTCATCAAGGGGGCTTGGCGCAGGTGCAGATCGTTTTTGCCCGCCCGGCCCATATCCCGCAGAATGTCCCGGCATCTGTCAGCCTGTTCGCGGATCAACGCGGCATCTTCCTGAAGTTCGGGGTGGGCGGACAGTTCATCAAACAATTCGGCACTGGCCAGTTTGATCGTGGCCAGCGGCGTGCCCAGTTCATGCGCGGCGGCCGCAACGACACCGCCCAGATCCGTCAGTTTTTGTTCGCGCGACAAGGCCAGTTGTGTCGCCGAAAGCGCATCGGACATCGAATGAATTTCGGACGTCACCCAGCGAGAATAGAGACTAATAAAGCAAATGGCGATCACAAGAGCGATCCAATTGCCAAAGATGAACAGGTCCGGAATGCTTAGCACTGCGCCGCTTTGGGAGAGAAGCGGCAGGTGATATTCAGACAGCAATGTCACGATGATGATCGCCGTGGCCCCGACCATAATGGTCGACCGCGTGGTTAGTACGGCAGCGGAAATGGCGACAGGCCCCAGCATCAACAGCGCAAACGGGTTGTTCAACCCACCCGTCAGCGCCACAAGAAAGCCAAGCTGCAACAGATCAAACAGGACCATCAGCAGGTTTTCAGACTCGGCCAACCGCTTGTTTTCAGGGAACACGAAAATCGCGATCAGGTTGCCGATGACCGAAATGCCGACGGCCAGATAACACAGGCCCAACTCCAGTTGCAGGCCATAGATCATCTGCGCCACCGTCAACGCAACAAGTTGCCCGACAATCGCGACCCAACGCAGCAAAATCATGGTGCGCAGCCGGATCCAGTTTGAACGTTGCTGGCCTACGACGAGGCCAAAGTCGGGTTGCGCCATGATGTCACTGCTTCGTTTGTTGCACTGTGCTGCAGGGTGGTTAACTAAGGTGAAGATCCAAATTTGCGAGACCCTTCATGACCCGTATCATTGCACCCGTTTCCGCTCTTGTCGCTGCCCTTTTTATGGGGGGAATGTGGTGGGTCACTGTGCGTGGCGAAGACACCGGAATGGCCCAGTGTTCGGCGACCACGATTGCAAATGACGGTGGCAAAATCGGCGGGCCGTTCGAATTGGTAAATGCGGCGGGTGAAACTGTCACCGACAAGGATGTGATCACTGAACCCAGCCTTGTGTATTTTGGATACACCTTTTGCCCTGATGTGTGCCCGCTTGATACGGCCCGCAACGCTGAGGCGGTGGATTTGCTAGCCGAACGTGGCATGTCCGTGACCCCGATATTCATCACTGTTGACCCGGAACGTGATACGCCCGACATCGTTGGTGACTTTGCCTATAACCTGCATGAAAAGATGATTGGCCTTACAGGAACGCTTGAGCAGACAGATGCCGCATCCCAAGCCTATCGGACTTATTACAAGGCGCACGACAAGTCGGACGAGTTTTACCTCGTGGATCACTCGACCTTTACCTACCTCGTGATGCCGGAAATTGGGTTTGTTGAATTTTTCCGGCGCGACACTTCGGCAGAGGCTATGGCAGACCGGGTTGCTTGTTTCATGGAAAACGCCTGAAAAGTTTGACCACACCCCCCCTGCGCGCCATATTCACTGATAGCCAAGAAGAAAAAGACGGGAACTGGAGTAATGATGGCCGAAGCGGCGCAATCTGAGCTGGGCGAAGACAAAACCCTTATGCTGGTCGACGATGACGAGCCGTTTTTGCGCCGCCTGGCCAAGGCGATGGAAAAGCGCGGGTTCGAAATTGAAACCGCCGATAGCGTGGCGGGCGGCAAAGCCATTGCAACGGCCCGCCCCCCTGCCTACGCGGTCATTGATCTGCGTCTTGAGGATGGCAATGGTCTGGACGTTGTCGAAGTCCTGAGAGAGCGACGCCCGGATTCCCGTGTCGTGGTGTTGACCGGATACGGTGCCATTGCGACGGCTGTGGCCGCTGTGAAAATTGGGGCAACCGATTATTTGTCCAAGCCTGCGGACGCCACGGACATTACCAACGCTCTGTTGGCCCGTGGTGATGATTTGCCGCCCCCGCCCGAAAACCCGATGAGCGCGGATCGCGTGCGCTGGGAACATATTCAGCGGGTGTATGAATTGTGTGATCGCAACGTGTCCGAAACGGCGCGCCGCCTGAACATGCATCGCCGCACCTTGCAGCGTATTTTGGCGAAACGTTCGCCAAGGTGAAACGTGAACGGGGGGCTGTCTGCCCCCTGTGCCTGTGGCACGCCCCCGATGGGTTTTAATGAAACAGAGGTGGGGTGGGGTTTGCGCCGATTATAGATCGTAGCGTTTCAGGATTTTATCCACGGTCTGCCCGTCTGCCATTTTGTAGTTTTCGATCCGCCCGTAATCCTGAAACCCGCGTGATTGATAGTAGATCAACCCGCCTTCGTTGTCGGCGCGGATATTTGCGTTGATCCATTTGTAGCCAATGGTCTTGGCCGCAGTGCGGGTTGCATCAAACAGTTTGGAGCCGATCCCAAGCCCGGTTTGCCCGATCTGAACGAAGGTGGCGATTTCTGCGGCCACGGGCGGGAGATACTCTGCCGCTTCGATCCATTGGAAGCCTACAACTTCTTCGCCCGCATTGACTGCGACGTGCCATGCGGCCTGTCCGTTGTTACCTGCCATCCACTGCGCCAGATCACTGCCTGACACAGTGTTTGTGATGGCTGTGGTTCCGCCTTCGGCGATGATGGCATTCAACAAGCGCGCCATGGAGCCCGCATCAAGGGTGATTGCCGGGCGTACGTTGATCACAGGCACTGTTCCAGCAGGATGGCATGACGCGCGGTGAAGTCGCGCCGCGCCTCGATCGGTGGACGCAGAACGATATGGAGGTCGGTGATCATATCCGCCGGGGGATGACCAAAGAGTTTGGTGGCTTCGGATTCTGTAAAGCCGGCGATTTGCGTCGCTTCCATCCACGCGCTGATCTTGTCGGCCTTTTTGATTTGTTTCTTGATGGTGTCGGGCACTTTGGCGGGCAACCCAAAGCGGATATGCACTGCGGCTTCTAACCGTTCGTCCAATGCGCCATAGCTGGGGCCGACTGCCGCCTTGACCGGCGAAATCATGTCACCGATCACATATTCCGGCGCGTCGTGCAGCAACGCAGCCAGCCGCCATTTGGCGGGAGCGTTAGGGGCAATCCGCCCGAACAGCGTTTCAACCAGCAACGAATGTTCAGCTACGGAATAGGCGTAATCGCCCAGCGTTTGCCCGTTCCAGCGCGCAACAAAGGCAAGGCCGTGTGCGATGTCTTCGATTTCGATGTCCATCGGGGTTGGATCCAGCAGGTCAAGCCGTCGGCCCGATAGCATTCGTTGCCATGCGCGGGGTTGTTTGGCCATGATCGATGCCTCGCCTTGTCTTGCTGTATGACGGTGTTTTTCCCACGAAGGGCGGCGTTGTGAAACCCGCAATCTGGCCAGATGTATTGCCAGAGTATGTGGTGATGGAGCACCCAAATTTGTTGTGCAAGACACAATTAATGGCTTTGCACAAAGCCGCATTGAGCCAAAGCAGATAACCTGATAGCGCATCCGCAACTTGATCGAGGATGATGGATATGACGCAAGACTATATTGTAAAGGATATCGCACTCGCCGCCTATGGCCGCAAAGAGCTGGATATCGCCGAAACTGAAATGCCCGGACTGATGGCGTGCCGCGAAGAATACGGTACGACGAAACCCTTGTCAGGTGCGCGGATCGTTGGATCGCTGCACATGACGATTCAAACCGCTGTGTTGATTGAGACACTGGTGGAAATGGGTGCCGACGTGCGCTGGGCGTCATGCAACATTTTTTCGACCCAAGATCACGCAGCCGCGGTGATTGCCGAAGGTGGCACGCCCGTGTTTGCGATCAAAGGTCAGTCGCTGGAAGAGCATTGGGACTATCTGGACAAATCGTTCCAGTTTGCTGACGGCCCGAACATGATTTTGGATGATGGCGGCGACGCCACATTGTACGTTTTGCTGGGCGCGCGTGCCGAAGCGGGCGAAGAGATCATTCCCGTCCCGACATCCGAAGAAGAAACCGTGATCAAGGCGCAGATCGCCAAGCGCATGGCACAAAGCCCCGGTTGGTTCACCAAGATCCGCGACCAGATCAAAGGTGTGTCCGAGGAAACGACCACGGGTGTTCACCGCCTTTATGAACTGGTGCGCGATGGTCAATTGCCGTTCCCTGCCATCAACGTGAACGATTCTGTCACCAAGTCGAAATTCGACAATAAATATGGCTGCAAGGAATCGCTGGTTGACGGTATTCGCCGCGCGACAGACACCATGATGGCCGGAAAAGTGGCCGTTGTTATGGGTTACGGCGATGTTGGCAAAGGGTCCGCGGCGTCGCTGGCCGGTGCCGGTGCCCGTGTGAAAGTCACCGAAGTTGATCCGATCTGTGCCTTGCAGGCTGCGATGGACGGGTTCGAAGTTGTTCTGCTTGAGGATGTTGTCGGATCGGCTGACATCTTTATCACCACAACTGGCAACAAGGACGTGATCCGCATCGAGCACATGCGCGAGATGAAGGACATGGCGATCGTTGGCAACATTGGTCACTTTGACAATGAAATCCAGGTTGCGGCCCTGAAGAACCACAAATGGACCAGCATCAAAGAGCAGGTCGACATGATCGAGATGCCCAACGGCAATCGTCTGATCCTGTTGTCCGAAGGTCGCTTGCTGAACCTTGGCAACGCCACGGGCCACCCGTCGTTTGTGATGTCCGCCAGCTTTACCAACCAGGTATTGGCGCAGATCGAACTGTGGCAGAACACGGATAAATATAAAAATGACGTGTATATCCTGCCCAAACACCTGGATGAAAAGGTTGCGCGTCTGCATCTGGACCGCATCGGCGTGAAGTTGACCAAGCTGGACAGTGATCAAGCGGCCTATATCGGCGTCACACCCGAAGGTCCGTTCAAACCGGAACACTACCGTTACTGATATGACCCAAGGTCGGGGGTGACCCCGGCCTGTGGACTAAAAATTAAGGGCCCCGGCGATGAGTCGCGGGGCCCTTTTAGCGTGTCGGTTATTGCATTTCTGCGATTGCAGGTGCGGCCCGGTCAGGCCCCTTTTTTCACAGGGTTGCCCAGATCTTCGGCCTCGATCACGTCGGAATCTGCATGCGGTTCATCCAACACGGCGACAGCGGTGGATGTTTGTGCCCCCAATAAGGGCAGCATTTCTGTACCGCCGGGCATGGCCAGTTCTGTGCTGGGCGGCCGTTTCCAGGCCAAGGTGTCAAAGGCGGCGCAGTTGGTACACACAGGCGTCCATTCTGCGTGGATGTTCTGGCAATTGTCGCAGACCCATTGCGGCCCGCGCGGTGCGGACAATGCGCGTGTTAACCAGCCTTGAACAACCGCATCGCTCGCACCCTGCCCACGTTCGATGGCGGCCATAAGTGTCGCTGATCTGATCGTCGGATCGGTTTCAAGCAGATCACCAAGGGCGCGGCGGGCTTCGGGAAAGTCTTCGGCGGCGATGTTCAGTTCTGACATCAGCATCCGCGATTCGGGGTTGGTCGGATGGCTGCGGGTCAGTTGGGCAAAGCGTTTCAATCGCGCCGCTGGTGTTTCGTCAGGTTCAATCGCGGCGAATGCTGCGGCCAGATCGGGGTGCGGTTGTGCCTCCCATGCTTTTTTCAGCACGCGGGTCGCGTATTTTTTCTGACCTTGTTCGATGTATCCGTGCGCGGCCATGACTGCGGCTGGTATCAGATCGGGCGACTGGCGGTTGGCGGCAATCGCCGCTTCGCGCGCTTCGATTGTTTGGTCGTCGTCCAATATCTTCTTGGCCTCGCTCAGGGCGAGAACCGCATCGCGGCGTTTGTGCAGATCACGCGGCAGGCTGCCATATTTCAGCTTGGCGGACAAAGTCTGGCGCGCGCCCGCCCAATCCTGTTTGCCAGCCTGAAGTTTCAGCAGCAGGTCTTGGGTTTCGATGTGCTTTGGTTTCAGCAGGAACGCTTTTTCCGCCAGTTTCATCGCGGTTTCCGTGTCACCTTCAGCGAGCTTCTGTTTCATTATCCCACGCACACCGACAAACCGTGTCGCGTCATTTTCGACCAGCTTGCGATATGTTTCTTCGGCCTTTTTCCGATCCCCGGCCAATTCGGCGGCTTGGGCGGTCAGCAGGTTGGTCAACTCGGGACGGTTCAGATAGCGATCTGCCTTTTCCGCTTTGGCCAGCGCCACGCGCCCTTCGCCAGAAGCAAGCGCCATCATACCTTCGGCTAGCGCATCAAAGCCTTTGGCCGCCTTGTTTCGGGCGAAATACCGCGACAGCGCTGTGTCATCCCCATTCAGGAATTTCCAGCAGGCAATCAGCAGGCCCAGCAGTTTCAGGCCCAGCCAGATCACCAGAACCATAACAATCAACGCAATGACCGATTGAAGCGGCCCAAGCGTGATTTCCATCCCTGCAACGATGATGCGCACACCACCCTCGGATTCAAGCAGCCACCCGGCACCCAATGCAAGTGCGGCAACGCCGACGATGAAGATGATGATTTTAGCCAATGACCAGATCATGAATGAGGTCCCCTCAAAGTGCCGACAGGCGTTCAGCCAGTGCATTTGCCGCAGTCACGGCGTCATGGCGCGTTTGCGCCTGTTCCAACCACGATCCCATCGCGTCTAGTGCGGGGTCGGGTAACAATTCGGCTTCGGTCAGCGCATTACCGATTTGGCCGGCACGAACGGTGGCCTCTATCCGCGACAAGACTGCGTCCGGGTCTGTCCCCTCGCGGGGTTCGACCGACCGTGTGCCCAGCTGTCGTTGCAAAAAGCCACCCAAACCGGTGCTGGTTGCGTCCGTTCCGCGCGCAGCCGCCAAGGCATCCCGCGCCGCGTCAGCGATTGTGTCCTGCAGGGTTGCCAGCGGCGTGACGCCCTCTGCGGCGGGCGTCTGTAATGTGGCCGGGATATCTGTTGCGCCTGCTTGTTCCAGATCACTGATTGCGGCAGCATAGGGCGCGCCGGTTTCGATCGCTGCCAGGATTTGCGCCATCGCGGCGCGCATCAGGGTTGCGTTCGCTTGTGCCGTGGCATCACTGCGGATCATCCGCGCATCATCCAACAGTGCGTCGATTTCGGCCTGTTGGCGTGTGGCCACGTCGCGCAATTCCGCCAGCGCGGCATTCAGCGCCTCGTCTGGGACGACAATGTCACCACCCGCAGGGCGCGCGGCGAGTTCGTCCACCTGTGCCGTCAGCGCATCAAGCTGTGCGGCCAGTGCCGTCATCTGATCTGTGACCGGACCCAGATCCACTTCGGCAGGGGCAGGGGCAGGGGCGACGGGGGCTTGCGGTTCGGGCAGAGCCGCCACAGTCGCTTCGAGTGCGGCCAGTCTGTCGTTTGTTTCTGCGATCGCCTCGGCCAGCGCAGGATCAGGTTCTGGCGTGCTGGGCCCGCCGGGCAGCATGTCGCTGCGGGCGGCCATGAATCCAAGGATCGCAGTCAATATACCCGCGAGGATCATAGGCAGAATTGACCGGCTTTCCGGCTCTGGCTGGACAGGGGCTGGTTCGCGTTGAACAGTGTTCTCAGGCTCAGGCTCAGGCTCAGGCTCAGGCTCAGGCTCAGGCTCAGGCTCAGGCTCAGGCTCAGGCTCAGACGGCTCGTCTATTATTTCGCCGGTTGTTTCTTCAACAGCATCTGTATCCGGTGCCGCGTCGCTTTCGACGACTTCGTCCGCTAGCGAATCGGCGTCATCAGCGGGCGCGTCATCAGGTTCGGGCGTTTCGACAAGTGCATCATCTTCGACGAGTGCGTCGTTACTGGCAACTTCACCCGTGGGCGTATCTTCTTGCTGGACCGTTTCGTGTGTTACCTCGCCCTCAACAGGCGCGGCCTCAGCGATTGTCTCTTCGACAGGAGCATCTGGTGCGGTGTCAGATGGTGTCGCGTCCACGCTCTCGACTGCGTCACCTACGACCTCTATATTTTCAACGGCGTTCGCGTCCGCATCGGAAGACCCAGAGGCCTGTTTATCCTTGGATCCCTGTCGTGGACTCTTTCTTCTGGCCAAGGTTTTCTCCCTTCCGATTCCTGTACGCGCGATGCGCCACTTCAAACACTACTCCGCGGCCCGCGCCCTCTCAACCCGCTGTCGTGCAATCTGCTCGCCTAAGTCAACGCCCCCAAAGCTGCGCCCATTGACTGGGCATTTGGCAACTTCGCGATTGTCAGACCTGCCAACGGGAGCGACCCCAGAGCGTCAGCGACCGCCGTGCTGAGCGCGATGGCACCTACAGATGTGGTGCGTGGGGCGACATTTGCAAACTGTGCGGCAGTGCGCGGCGAGAATAAAGGAACGATAACGCGGGCGTTTGACCGAAGAATGTCCGCCGCTTCGGGTGTCAGCGCGCACAGGCGTTGATCATAAAGCGTAACTTGTTCAATCCGCAGGCCAGCCCGCGTCAAATGCCCGGCGATGTCGCCGCGCGTGTGTGCGCCCGACAGGTGAAACAGGCGCGCGCTGGGTTTGATCGTCAGCAATTCGCTGACAAGGGACGCTGCATCTTGTCCTGACTGTATCGCCGCCCACCCTTTGTCCGTGGCCGCGCGCGTCGTTGCGGAGCCGACGCAATAGGCGGTGCGCCCCTGCCCATCGGGGGCGGCATCAACGCCGTGTGCAGAGGAAAAGATCGCAGCATCTGTGCCCGACATGTCGACGGCCACATCCAGATGCACAATGTCGATCAACGGGCTGATCACGGGCGCAAAGCGGGCGCGCACGGACGGCTCAAGACTGGCAAGGAATGCCTCTGACGCCGCGCGGGGCCGCGTCATGATCAAGGGAATGGACGTGGAGGATGCATTGTTTGCCACGGGGCAAAGTGTTACCTCGCGCAGGCCTTAGGTGCAACGGAACTTGGTCCATGATGTCCGCGCAAACCCTGTTGGGAATAGAAAGCAGTTGTGATGATACTGCCGCCGCAGTTGTGCGCGGTGTGCCGGGTGACATGACGGTCATGTCGTCGGTCGTGTTTGGGCAAACGGATTTGCATGCCGCCTTTGGCGGTGTGGTGCCTGAAATCGCGGCGCGCGCGCATGCGGAACGGCTGGATGTCAGTATCGTTGCGGCGCTGGATCAGGCGGGTGTCACACTGGATCAGATCGATGCGATTGCAGTGACCTGTGGTCCGGGACTGATTGGCGGTGTCGTGTCGGGTGTGATGATGGCCAAAGGGTTGTCGGTGGCCACCGGCCTGCCGCTGTATGGTGTGAACCATCTGGCGGGCCACGCGCTGACGCCGCGCCTGTCGGATGGCGTGACCTTTCCCTACCTGATGTTGTTGGTGTCGGGTGGGCATTGTCAGTTTTTGATTGCCCACGGCCCGGATCGTTTTGAACGGTTGGGTGGCACGATCGACGATGCCCCGGGCGAGGCGTTCGACAAAGTGGCGCGTCTGTTGGGGCTGCAACAGCCCGGAGGCCCCGCAATAGAGACTGTTTCGAAACTAGGCGACGCCGCCCGCTTTGCGTTTCCCCGGCCATTGGCGAACAAGCCGGGCTGTGATCTGAGCTTTTCCGGGCTCAAGACGGCAGTGCTGCGTGCACGCGATGATCTGGTCGCAGCGCAAGGTGGCTTGCACCCGCAGGACCAAGCGGATTTGGCCGCATCCTTTCAAGCGGCGGTCAGCGACAGCTTGGCAGGCAAGAGTGCCCGCGCCCTTGAGGCTTATCTGGCGCTGTCCCCGGATGCGCCGACGTTTTGTGTGGCAGGTGGTGTTGCGGCAAATATGTCCATTCGCGCCAAGTTAGAGACTGTTTCTGCTGACCATAGTACCCGGTTCATGGCCCCGGCGCTGTCGCTGTGTACCGACAATGCGGCCATGATCGCCGCCGCCGGGATCGAACAGATGGCGCTGCGTTCGCCTGATGGCATGGATTTGTCTGCCCGTCCCCGGATGCCGCTGGATACAGCAAGTGCGGCGATGCTGGGATCGGGCAAAAAGGGGGCCAAGGCATGAGCATCGGCGTGATTGGCGCAGGGGCGTTTGGTACGGCGCTGGCTGTAACCCTTGGGCGGCAAGGGCCAGTGACATTGTGGGGGCGTGATGTCGCCGCCATTGCAGTGGATCGCGAAAACAAGGCGCGATTGCCCCGTGTTATCTTTCCGGACGATTTGCACGTTTCGGCGTTGTTAGAGCCTGTTTTAGACTGCGAAGTGATCCTGTTGGCCTTGCCCATGCAGGCAGTTGCCGGGTTCATGGCGGCCCATGATCTGCATGGCAAGACAGTTGTCGCCTGTTGCAAAGGGATTGACCTGACAACGGGGCGTGGCCCTGCCAGCATGTTGGCCGACGCGTACCACGCGGCGATTTTGACTGGCCCCAGTTTTGCAGCGGATATTGCACGGGGGTTGCCGACGGCATTGACGCTGGCCTGCGGCGACGACGCGACGGGCCGGGATTTGCAGGCGAAACTGTCCACGCCCACCCTGCGCCTTTATCGTAGCACGGATGTGATTGGGGCCGAACTGGGTGGTGCGCTGAAAAACGTGATCGCGATTGGATGCGGTGCGGTGATCGGTGCCGGGTTGGGCGACAGTGCACGCGCCGCACTGATGACGCGTGGTTTTGCCGAAATGCAGCGTGTGGCCCTGTCCATGGGGGCGGAGCCGGAGACGCTGATGGGTCTGAGCGGGCTGGGTGATCTGACCCTGACCTGCACCAGCGATCAATCCCGCAATTACCAGCTTGGCCTTGCCCTTGGGGCGGGAACGGAATTTGATGCGCACGTGACGGTCGAAGGGGCTGCAACCGCGCGGGCGTTGCGCACTGTGGCGCAGCAACGCGGTTTGGATTTGCCCCTGTGTGGCACGATCGCGGATCTGGTGGATGGTCAAATTGATATGAAGGGCGCAATGAACCAATTGCTGGCGCGCCCGCTAAAGGAGGAATGAGATGATTTTTGCACTTATGGCGTGGGACAAGGCCGATGCGTTGCCCATTCGGATGGAAAACCGTCCCGCACATCTGGCCTATCTGGAGAGCACGGGCGTGGTCCAAAAGGCTGGCCCGTTTCTGGACGCAGATGGTCAGCCCTGTGGGTCGCTGATCGTGCTGGATGTGGCCGATATGGCCGCGGCGCAGGCCTGGGCGGACGCTGACCCATATGCCAAGGCGGGCCTGTTCCGCGATGTGCAGATCACCGCGTGGAAACAGGTGATGGGCGCATGAAATACTGGCTGTTCAAATCCGAACCCTCCACCTGGAGCTGGGACCATCAGGTCGCCAAAGGTGATGCGGGCGAGGAATGGGACGGCGTGCGCAACTATCAGGCGCGGAATTTCATGCGCGACATGTCGGTCGAGGATCGCGGGTTTTTCTATCACTCGCAAAAGGAAAAAGCAGTGGTCGGCATTGTCGAAGTCATCGCCGAAGCCCATCCCGACAGTACAACGGACGATGGCCGCTGGGAGTGTGTGGACATCAAAGCGGTTGCGGCGGTCAAGACCCCTGTCACCCTTGAGATGGTAAAGGCGGATCCACGATTGTCCGAGATGGCATTGGTGCGCAGTTCACGATTGTCGGTACAGCCCGTCACATCGGAAGAATGGCGCATCATTTGCGAGATGGCGGGTGTGCCTGTCTGAGTCCATGCGCGGTTTCGTATGGATGACGTGCAAAAAGGGTTCTGACCTGTACTGATCAGAACCCTTTCGCCCCCGGCACGCACTCCCCAGAGCCACCGCACGTATGCAAATATAGGATCTGACCATTCTGGCCTGACCAGACAGAGGTAGGACAGGGATCAGCACAACGCAAATCCCGAGTTCGTAGAATTGGATTTAAAACCGAAAACACCCGCCATTTCAGCGGGTGTTTTTGGGTTGATGGTGGGGATGGGATTAGCTGTAAACGGCTTCTTTGCCAAAGTGCTTGGTCAGCATGTAGTAGACGACAGCGCGGTATTTGTTGCGCTCGGATTTGCCGTAGGTTTCGATCACGGTGTTGATGGCGGCCATCAACTCTGGACCGTCGGCAAGGCCAAGTTTCTTCATCAGGAAGTTTTCCTTGACGGTTTCCAGTTCAGAAGGCTGGCTGCCTGCAACGGTGGACGCATCGGCGTTATAGATCGCCGGGCCGCAGCCGATTGTGACCTTGGTCAGCAGATCCATGTCTGGTGTCATGCCGCATTTGTTTTTCAGATCGTCTGCATATTGCGCAATCAGGTCGTCGCGTTTGCCCATATCGTGTCTCCTACCTGTGTGATGCGCCGGGGTTCTGGATGTGGCGCATACTGTTTCATAGATGTTCGGGCAGGTTAGCGAGAGTCACGCTTTTGACAAATGTTTTTCAGGGGGAAAAACCGCGAAATAGCGGCAGAATGATCGCGTTAACGTCGGGTCACGTCCGTTTTCGGCGCGTCCTGTCGTCGGCCGCGCTGATCTTGTGGTTTCCTAGCGGACCGTCAGGATCTCTTTCAACGGCTTTTTGATCTTGGCAACAGCCGGGATGCTGGCATCGTCGGCGGGGTGGCCCACGGCGATGATCATCGTCGCCTTTTCGCTGTCGGGACGTTCCAAAAGCTCGCCCAGAAACTTCATCGGATTGGGGGTGTGGGTCAGCGTAACAAGGCCCGCAGTGTGCAAGGCCGTCAGCAGCATGCCTGTGGCGATGCCCACGCTTTCGGGCACATAGTAGTTTTTGTACCGCGTCCCGTCGTCAAAGGTGCCATAGCGCTGGGCGAACACGACGATCAGCCACGCAGCATCTGTCAGGTGTGGTTTGTGATCGTTGGTGCCAATCGGTTCCAGCGCCTTGATCCATTCATCGCTGGCCCCGCCGCTATAAAACTTGCGCTCTTCTTCTTCGGCGGCGTCGCGGATCTGTTGTTTGATGTCTGGATCGCTGATCGCCACAAAGTGCCACGGTTGGTGGTTCGCCCCTGATGGGGCGGTTCCTGCTGCTGCGACGCATGTTTCAATGACGTCCTGTGCCACGGGCCGTGTGCTGTAGTCGCGGACCGAATGGCGGGTTTTCAGGAACGCGTGGAACTCTTGAACGCGTGCCAACATGTCCGCATCCGTCAGCGTGTCTCGGTCGGGGAGCGGCAGTTGGCTGTATTCAAGATTGTCCTTGGAAAACATGGGCTCTCTGGTTGTTGTGGCTGGCAGGCTTAGAAATCAAGGTTCTCGACGCTCAGTGCGTTTTTCTGGATGAATTCGCGGCGTGGTTCGACGACATCGCCCATCAGCTTGGTGAACAAGTCGTCGGCTTCTGCCATATCTTCGACCCGGACCTGCAACAGCGTGCGCGCGTCTGGATCAAGTGTGGTTTCCCATAGCTGGCCGGGGTTCATTTCGCCCAACCCTTTGTAGCGTTGCAAGGACAGGCCCTTTTCCCCTTCTTTGAGGATCGCATCCAGCAGGTCCATCGGGCCCATGATATTTTGGCTTTTGTCTTTGCGGATCAGGGTGGCGGGCGTGCCATAAACGTCTTGCAGGCTTTGTGTGAACGAGCCTGTCTTGCGTGCCTCGCCAGAGCGCATCATGCGGCCATCCAATGTGCGCACTTCTTCGACGCCGCGCAGGATGCGGGCCAGTCTGACGCCCTTGTCCTGGGTGATCCGCCCGGCCCAGCCACGTTCCCATTCCAGCGCGATCAGGTTCAGCCGTTCGGCCACTTTGTCGGCCACGGCCTGCAAATCGCCATCGACAGCACCGGGCACAAACGCCCCGGCAATCGCTGCCTGTTCAAGGATATGGCGGGGGTAATGCGTTGGGAAGGCTTGCAAAACGCGGCGCAATTGACGCGCCTCGTCAACCACACGCACCAGATCCTGACCCGCGATTTCCTCGCCATTGCCTTGGCGCAGCATCGCGCCATCAATACCCTGCTGGATAAGGTAATCCTGCATCTCAGCCTCGTCCTTGAGGTATACTTCGGACTTGCCGCGCGCCACTTTGTACAAGGGGGGTTGCGCGATATAAAGGAACCCGCCTTCGATCAGTTGTGGCATCTGGCGGTAAAAGAACGTCAGCAAAAGCGTGCGGATGTGCGCGCCGTCTACGTCCGCATCCGTCATGATGACAATCTTGTGGTAGCGCAGTTTGTCGATGTTGAATTCGTCGCGACCAATGCCTGTTCCCAGCGCCATGACCATGTTGCCGATTTCCTGAGATCCCAACATCCGGTCAAACCGGGCGCGTTCCACGTTCAGGATTTTGCCCTTGAGGGGCAGGATCGCTTGGGTTTTCCGATCGCGTCCGGTCTGGGCAGAGCCACCGGCGCTGTCCCCCTCAACCAAGAAAATTTCTGTATTGGCGGGGTTCTTGTCGGAACAATCCTTGAGTTTCGAGGACAGGAAATTCATGTCCATCGGGTTCTTGCGGCGGGTCAGATCACGCGCCTTGCGCGCGGCCTCTCGGGCCAATGCGGCCTCGATGATCTTGCCGACGATAACCTTGGCTTCGCTTGGGTTTTCCTCGAACCATTCAGACAGTTTTTCGTTCACGAGGCTTTCCACTGCGGGGCGGACTTCGGAACTGACCAGCTTGTCCTTGGTCTGGCTGCTGAACTTGGGGTCGGGCACTTTTACCGATAGCACACAGGTCAGCCCCTCGCGGGCGTCGTCACCGGTAAAGCTGATCTTTTCACGCTTGGCGATGCCTGTGGACTGGGCATAGGCGTTGATCGTGCGTGTCAGCGCGCCACGAAAGCCCGCCAAATGCGTGCCGCCGTCGCGTTGCGGAATGTTGTTGGTGAACGGCAGGACGTTTTCGTGATAGCTGTCGTTCCACCACATCGCGACTTCGACGCCGATTTCGTCCTTTTCGCCCGTGATGAAAATAGGGTCTGTCATGACAGAGGATTTCGAGCGGTCGAGGTATTTGACGAACTCGCGCACGCCACCCTCGTAGAACAGTTCGGATGTCAGGGTTTCGACAGGGCGTTCATCGGTCAAAACGATCCGCACACCGGAATTCAGGAACGCCAGTTCGCGCAACCGCTTTTCCAGCGTTTCAAAGACATAATCGAGGTTCGAAAACGTCGATGTCGACGCCATAAACCGCACTTCGGTCCCGGTGCGATCGCCGCAGTCTGCGACAACCTCAAGATGCTTGACGGTAAACCCACCCTCAAAGCGCGCGACATGTTCCTTGCCGTTGCGCCAGATGCGCAGTTCCAGCCAATCCGACAGGGCGTTGACGACAGATACGCCGACCCCGTGCAGACCGCCGGATACCTTATAGGAATTGCTGTCGAATTTGCCGCCTGCGTGCAGTTGGGTCATGATGACCTCGGCGGCGGAAACGCCTTCTCCTTCGTGAATACCGACGGGAATGCCGCGTCCGTTGTCACTGACCGATACGCTGGAATCCGCGTGAATTGTGACGGTGACGACGTCTGCATGACCTGCCAGCGCCTCGTCGATGCCGTTGTCGACAACTTCGTACACCATATGGTGTAGACCGCTGCCATCATCGGTGTCACCAATGTACATGCCGGGGCGCTTGCGCACGGCCTCCAAGCCCTTGAGAACTTTGATAGAATCCGCGCCGTATTCTTCTGGTGCTTGTTCGTTATCTGCCATTACAGGGCCTCTTGGTATTTCCTACTAAATATACTGTTTTTCAGGGGGAATGTCACGTCGCTGGCACAAGATTTTGCGTCTCAGGTCAGGGGGATGACAAGCCCGACACAGATCAGCAAAACCCCCGCTGATATGTTCATCCGGCGCAGAGCAGCCGGGCGCTGTAACAGGCGACGCGCGCGGTCGATAAACAGGGCCATACACAAGTTGCCAAACAGCGGGATCACCATCGAAAGTGATACGATGATAGCGATATCAATGCCCGTCAGCCGCGTCAGATCAAAGAAACCCGGCAGCATCCCTGCGTAAAACAGGATCGCCTTGGGATTGCCCAGGATCACAACCAGCCCGGCGACGAACCCCGCCCACATGCCCGGGCGCGTTAGACGGCTGTCGGTATCAATCGCGCTGTCTGCACCGCGGATCACAAGGGCACCCATGACGATGAACATGCCCGCCGCGACCCATTTCAGGGCCTCCAGAAACCCGCCATAGACGGACAGCACCCAAGTGATCCCAAAGATGGCAAGCAGCGACCACAGCACGTCGCCCACAACCACGCCCAGCGCGAGGGGCCATGCCGCCTGAAACCCACCCGACAGGCTGCGCGCAATCAACCCGAGCCAAACCGGGCCGGGCGTCAGAAACAACACCAACAGCGCGCCGCCATATAGGGCGATGTCCCACAGCCCAAGGGTCATGGTGTGGTGACGTGGCTCAGGCCATCGGTTTCTGTGACGTTCAGGTATTGTGCGCGTGTCCCCAGCCCCTCAAACAGCTGGGTTTCGGTGCCTGTCATCCATGCTTGGGCCCCCAGCGCGCAAATTTCTTCGTACAAGGCGGCGCGACGATCCGCGTCCAGATGCGCGGCCACCTCGTCCAGCAGCAACAATGGCGGTGCGCCAAAATCGCGGGCCAGCGCGCGGGCATTGGCGAGGATCAGGGACACCAACAGCGCCTTTTGTTCGCCTGTGGAACAGTCCTTGGCCGGAACATCCTTGGCGGCATAAACACCATAGAGATCCGCGCGGTGCGGCCCGATCAGTGTGCGGCCAGCGGCCAGATCACGCTTGCGCCCGTCCGCCAATGCGGTGCGCAGGTCCTGCACCGTGTCAGGCAAGCCCAACTCGCCGGGCTCCAGCGTTAACGTGGCGGCAGGAAAGGCGGTTTGCGCATCTTTCTGCGCCTCTGCCAACGCAACCAGCGTCGTCAGGCGATTGGCATGGATTGCGGCCCCCGTTTCGGCCATGCGCAGTTCCAGCGCGCTGTACCAGTGCGGGTCACGCACCATATCCTTGAGCAATCTGTTCCGTTCGCGCATCGCCTTGTCATAATCCAGAGACACCTGCGCGTGGTCGGGCAGAAAGCTGAGCGTCATGCGATCCAGAAACCGCCGCCGCCCCTCGGCCCCTTCGATCCAGAGCCGGTCCATCGACGGGATCAACCACAACACACGGGCGATACGACCCAGCGCCGTCTGCGCGGCGGCCTTGCCATCAATGCGCACCTGACGGGCCGCGCTGTTTTCCGACCATGTTTCGACCTCGTGGACCTGATGCAGGGAATGCAGAAGGCCCGACAGCTTCCAGCCCACGGCTTCTGGACGGCGGGTCATATCCTCTGCCGAGGATCGGCGCAGACCGCGACCCGGCGACAACAGGGATACAGCCTCCAATATATTGGTCTTGCCCGCACCGTTCGGCCCAAAGATGGCCACAGGCCGGGCATCCAGCGACAGCTTGGCAATCTTGTGGGACCGAAAATGTGAGAGCGTCAAAGCAGAAAGGGACAGTGTCATCACCGCCCCCTTTGCTGTTTTAAAAAAATCTTCGCCTGAGGCAAGAAATCAAACGCGCATCGGCATGACGACATAGACTGCGCTCAGGTCATTGCCTTCACGCATCAAAGTCGGGTCGCCAGATGAATTGAACATGAATACGGCGTTTTCACGATCTACCTGGCTGGCGATTTCCAGCAGGTATTTCGCGTTGAACCCGATTTCGAGCCGTTCATCGCTGTAGGCGACAGCCAATTCTTCTTCGGCCGCACCGGAATCGGGGGCGTTGACTGACAGGATCAGGCGATCTTCGTCCAGCTGCAGTTTGACGGCGCGGGACCGTTCAGAACTGACGGTCGCCACACGATCTACGGCCTTGGCAAAGTCGCTGGCGTCCACTTCCATCTTGCGGGTGTTCCCGATAGGGATCACGCGGGTGTAGTCCGGGAACGTGCCGTCGATCACCTTGGATGTCAGGGTAATGTTGGGCGTGGCAAACCGCACTTTGGTTTCCGACACCGACACAGCGATCTGCAAATCATCATCGTCCAACAGCTTGCGCAGCTCACCGACGGTTTTGCGTGGAACGATCACACCGGGCATGTCGCTTGCCCCTTGAGGCAGCGGGCAATCGATGCGGGCAAGGCGGTGACCATCTGTGGCCACGCAACGCAAAGCGGGCCCATCATCGCCTTCGGCCACATGCATATAGACGCCGTTCAGGTAATACCGTGTCTCTTCGGTTGAGATGGCGAATTTCGACTTGTCGAACAGGCGCCGTAACTTTGGGGCTGGGATCGAAAAGTTCGACGCGTATTCCGACGAGGCCATGACCGGAAAATCTTCTTTTGGCAGCGTGGCGAGGGAAAAGTTCGATCGACCCGCCTCGACCGTCAAGCGGCCTGCGGCACTGTCGGCGGTCAGCGACACCAACGCACCATCTGGCAGTTTGCGGACAATTTCGTGCAACGTGGTGGCGGCCACGGTTGTTGATCCTGCGCGTTCGACCTGTGCCGGGGCTTTGTCGACCACCTCGATATCAAGGTCGGTCGCGCGAAAGGTCACGTCGGACCCTTCGGCCTCGATCAGCACGTTGGCCAGGATCGGGATCGTATTGCGCCGCTCGACCACAGATTGGGCCTGGCTGACTGCTTTCAGCAGAACACTGCGTTCAACACTGATTTTCATGGTCCGTCTCCCATCGATCCCCGACGTACTGCAGGGACGGGCACCCTAGCCCAACCACACTGCATCACAAGCAATTTATTGTTTTGTCTGTCGGATTGCGTGGGGCGTCAAGGCAGCGCCGTCACTTGGGTGACCAAAATCGCACGGCTCTGCCATATCCCATATCGGGGGCGGTGCATTTCAGCACTGAATTGCGCGCCGGGGACGGTCCCGACGGGGAAAAGGGGCGGAAATTTACCATTGACCCCCGCAGTGCACTGCCCAAAATTGAACCGTATAGGCTGAGGCGACGAACGCCGTTCTAAACAATTGAGTTTAACAATGTTCAAAATACGTAGCGGCGCAGTCCAATAATGGAACGTTTTCTGGATGCCACAGTGGGCAAGGCGTTGCGGCATGTGCTGTTTGTGATCGTCCGTCTCTATTACGCTTTGTTTTACAATGTGAGCTGTTCGGGCAAGCATCTGTTGCAGGATCAACCGGGCACTTTGATCATTGCCACGCATGTCAGTCGGCATGACGGCCCGTTGATTTCGGCCATCTTCTATTCGACAAAACGGATGCGCCCGACGGTGCACTACGACGAATTTTACAACTGGTCGCAGTTTTTGCCGATGTATATCGCGTCGGCCATCCCGATGAGTTCGCCCAAAACCTGGCCCGACGAAAAGCGCCGGGAGCGCAAGGTCGAGATGCTGGGCGTGGTGCACAAAGTGTTGGCCAAGGGCAATTCGGTGTTGCTGTTTCCCGCAGGCAAGGTGCGCCGACAGGAACAGGAACTGATCCCCGCCCATCTGACGGGGGTGCACGATATTTTGCGCGCGGAACCAGATACGCCTGTCATGCTGCTCAGGCTTGATGGCATCGGCACCTTTCAAGAGGCCAGATATGATGGATTCTGGAGCTTTCTGGGCATTGAAAAGGGCAGGCGGCATGTCAGTATGGATTTACGGCCCCTTACCGACCTTGATGCATCAGTGCCAGTAGAGGCGTTCAACCAGCGGCTCGAGGTTCTGTTGAACACCCCGATTTCTTACGATTTATGATCGCCACGGCCTGAGGCGGCCAAGAAACAGGGCACCATTTGGTGCCCTGTTCTGGTTAGTGGTCTGTTTTATTTACGCTTCAAGCGCACGGCGCAGCAGTTCCAGATCCTCGGCGATCTGGCCATCTTGTTGGCGCAGCTCGTCGATCCGGCGCACGCCGTGCATGACCGTGGTGTGATCGCGCCCGCCAAAGCGGCGGCCGATCTCGGGCAGGCTGCGCGAGGTCAGTTTCTTGCACAGATACATTGCCACCTGACGTGGCCGCGCATAGCTGCGCAGGCGTTTGGGCCCGATCATATCCGACAGGCGGATGTTGTAATGTTCGGACACTTTGCGCTGGATTTCTTCGACTGTGATCTTGCGTTCCGATGCGCGCAGCACATCCGCCAGACAATCCTGCGTCAGGTCCAGATCGATTCTGCGCCCCACGAGAGATGCAAAAGCAAACAGACGGGTCAACGCCCCCTCAAGAACGCGGACGTTGGTTGAAATGCGGTGTGCAAGGAATTCCAGCACGCCCGCTTCGACCCGCAGATCAGGGTACATCGCCATTTGCTGTTCGACCTTGGACTGCAGAATGCCGAGGCGCAGTTCGTAGTCGGTCGGGTGCAGATCGACGATCAGGCCACATTGCAGCCGGGATTTTACGCGCTCTTCGAGATCTTTGATCTCGCCGGGGGCGCGGTCGGCGGAAATGATGATCTGTTTGTGCTGATCAACAAGAGCGTTGAAGGTGTGGAAGAACTCTTCTTGGGTGCTGTCCTTGCCGGCGATGAATTGCACGTCATCTACCATCAGCACGTCGACAGAACGAAAGATTTCCTTGAAATCCATCATCTTGCGGTCACGCAACGCCTGTACAAACCGATACATGAACTGTTCAGCAGACAGATAAAGCACATTCATGTCAGGGCGGCGGGCGCGCAGTTCCCATGCGATGGCATGCATCAGGTGCGTTTTGCCAAGCCCGACGCCGCCATACAAAAACAGCGGGTTGAAGGTCACAGGGCCACCTTCGGCAACGCGGCGGGCGGCGGCATGGGCCAGTTCGTTCGGCTTGCCCACAACGAAACTGTCAAACGAGAACCGCTTATCAAGCGCCGCAGTCGACAGCGCAGATGAGGCGGATCGTACAACAGGGGCCGCCAGCGGCGCAGCGGGCGTATCAATAGCCGTGGGACGCACCTGTGAGTTTGCAGGGACGGTGAAACTCAGGCGGCGGACGTCGTCGTCTTCGGATTTCAACGTATGCAGGATCAGATCAGAAAAATTCTGGCTGACGTAGTTGCCCATAAAGTTCGTGGGAACATCGAAAGTGACAATGCCGTCGTTCAGCTCACGAAATTTCAGTGGTTTAATCCACGTGGTGTAGTTATTTTGTCCTACGGTTTTAAGCAGCTGTTTCCTCAGCTGTCCCCATTCTTGGTGCGTCATGCGTGCCCTTGCGTCCCTTGTGTCTAACCTGTGCGGCGATTGATTGATCGCCGTTCGTACCCGTCCCTAGTGCTTGAGGCAGACCATTCTTGGTACGCTGCCTGCCGACAGCGCATCCGGTCTTGCTTGAATTTACCGAGCAGGCACGCGATGGCACTCTTGAACTGAGCGTCTTACGCGTGCGTTCCGCACACCAAACTACATTTGACAGGTTCGGTAGACAGCGTGAAAGCGTCCACCAAAATGCAAGTTAAACTAGCAGCAGTCAGACTTGCTTCAGGCGCTGGTACACTACGATACACACCAGCGACTGACCCATCCCCCAAGGCGATTCCTAATCGCCCCTCGGTGGTAGCAAGTTCGCTCGCAGGCCGTCCACTTATCTTGCGACTTGACTCAATGATTCCGAAAAAAGAATCTCTGCGCACTTTGTTTTCATGGGAAAAACGCAAAAGGCGCCGCAAAAATGCGACGCCTCTAAAATACATGCTTAGGTATTGTTAGCCGATGGCCTTCACGCGCGCCGACAGACGCGAGATTTTGCGCGACACAGTATTCTTGTGGTAAACACCCTTTGTCACGCCGCGCATCAATTCAGGCTGTGCAGCCTTGAGCGCGGCACCAGCGGCATCCTTGTCACCCGAGGCAATCGCCTCTTCGACACGACGCAGATAGGTGCGGATGCGCGAGCGACGCGCTTTGTTTACTTCAAAGCGTTTGTCATTTTGACGGGCCCGCTTTTTGGCCTGAGGCGTATTTGCCATTTTATCTCGTCCCAATATTGGTGCGGTAGTTTCAACAAGAGGCGTCTTTAGGCGCGACTCACATCCCTGTCAAGCGTATGGCGGACACCTGTGGGGGCGCTGCCCCCGCTTGCGCTCCCCCGTGGTATTTTTCGTCAGAAGAAACACAATACGGCCCATGTCTTCTTTTGACTGAAAATACCATGGGGGAGATCCGGCACGGACCGGGGGCAAAGCCCCTATTTGTCGCGGAACTGTGCCTGCCGTTTTTCGAGAAAGGCGGACATGCCTTCTTTTTGATCTTCGGTTGCGAACAGGGAATGGAAAACGCGCCGTTCAAACAGCAATCCTTCGCGCAGGGGCACTTCGAACGATTTGTTCACTGCCTCTTTGATTGCCATGGTCGAAATCATCGACTTTTCTGCGATCTTGTGGGCGGCACCCATCGCTTCTTCCATCAGCTTTTTGGAGGGAACGACGCGGCTGACCAACCCGGACCGCTCTGCCTCTGCGGCGTCCATAAAGCGTCCGGTCAGGTTCATATCCATCGCTTTTGCCTTGCCGACCGCCTGTGTCAGGCGCTGCGTGCCACCTATTCCTGCCATCACGCCCAGGTTCACTTCGGGTTGTCCGAATTTTGCGGTGTCCGAGGCGATGATGAAATCACACATCATCGCCAGTTCGCACCCACCGCCCAGCGCATATCCCGAGACAGCCGCGATGATCGGCTTGCGTACTTTGGTAATTTCATCTGTTTCAGGGCCAAACAGGTCCTCGGTAAAGACCTCGACATAGCTTTTGTCTTTCATCATCGCGATGTCAGCACCTGCGGCAAATGCCTTTTCCGACCCGGTCAGCACGATGCATCGCACCTTGTTGTCTGCCTGTGCCGCTGCCATGGCCTGCGCCAGTTCGCGCATCAGTTGGTCATTCAGTGCATTCAGTGCGTCCGGTCGGTTCAACGTCACTTTCGCGATGTGATCTTCTATTTCGACGATGATCGTCTCAAAGGCCATAAGGGTCTATCCATCTGTTGCCGCTGAGGTCCGAGCATTACCATTGCACGGCTCTGTTTCAAGCTAAGTTTGGCATGACTTGCAATAGAAGGAGGATCGGCCCGACTGTACGATCCGTATAATCGGCCTGCCGCAATCCGGGCTACGGCACGGTTCGTTTTCGCGCCCGTATACATCAAAGCTGTGTTGAAAATATCCAAGCTCTCCATCGGCTTGGCGGAAATCCCGCAGGGATGATCCGCCTGCTTCGATCGCCTCTGCCAGCACGCTACGAATGATCGGAACAAGGGCTGCTACACGTGGTTTTGCGATCTTTTCTGCCTTGCGCGCGGGCGAAATTCCTGCTCGAAACAGGGCTTCGCAGACATAGATATTGCCCAATCCCGCGACGATTCTCTGATCCAGCAGTGCAGATTTCACCGGCGTGTTCTTGTTTTTGAACGCGTCGATCAGGTGCGTTTCGTGAAAATCATTGCCCAGCGGCTCGGGCCCAAGAGCGGCCAACAGCTTGTGTTGATCTGCCGTTGCCGTGTTCATCAGGTCCATTGCCCCGAACCGGCGCGGATCGTTGAAGGTGATGCGTGCCCCGTTGTCCATGTGCAGCACCACATGGTCGTGTTTTTCCGCCTGCGGGTGGTCGTGAGCAAACTGCCCCAGCGGATCACCCGACACCAGCATCCGCCCCGACATGCCCAGATGGATCAACAGCGTCTCACCCGATGCAAGGTCCGCAAGGATGTATTTCGACCGCCGGCGCAGGCCCAGCACCTGCTGCCTTGTCAACCGCGCGGCCATGTCGGGGGGGAACGGCCAGCGCAGATCGGGCCGGTTCACATCGGCCTGCGCGATTACGGCACCTGTCATGGCCGGGCTTAACCCGCGCCGCACTGTTTCAACTTCGGGCAGTTCTGGCAAAGCGCGCGCTCCTGCGTCAAAAGGGCAACGTTGTGTCTGCCCACCTGCGCTCTATAACAAAGCGTGAATGAACGGAAAGACCCCAGCGATGACCGACGACAAGACCACCCACTTTGGATTCGAAACTGTCCCCGAAGGTGAAAAAGCCGGGCGCGTGCAGGGTGTGTTCAATTCGGTCGCCTCAAAATACGACATCATGAACGATGTGATGAGCGTGGGTATCCACCGCATTTGGAAAGAGGCGATGATGGATTGGCTGGCCCCGCGTGCCGGTCAAACGCTGCTTGATGTGGCTGGAGGCACCGGGGATGTGTCGTTCAAGTTTCTCAAACGGGCCGGATACGGGCATGCGACCGTTCTTGATCTGACCGAACCGATGTTGATCGAGGGGCGCAAACGCGCCGAAGCGGACAAGATGGCTGATAGCCTTGATTGGGTTGTGGGTGATGCCATGGCGCTGCCGTTCGACGACAACACATTCGATGTCTATACAATCAGCTTTGGCATCCGCAACGTGACCCGCCCGCAGGATGCATTGGCCGAAGCCTACCGCGTTTTGAAACCCGGTGGCCGCCTGATGGTGCTGGAATTTAGCCAGTTGCCCAACGAAGGCATGCAAAAGCTTTATGATCTTTACAGTTTCAACGTGATCCCTCGGATGGGTCAGATGATTGCAGGGGATCGCGACAGCTATCAGTATCTCGTGGAATCGATCCGCAACTTTCCCGATCAAGAAACATTCCTGAGCATGATCCGCACGGCCGGATTCGAGCAGGCCAAGTACCGCAATCTGACGATGGGCGTTGCCGCACTTCATTCCGGTTGGAAGATCTAAACCATGCGTGGCCCTCACAATATCATCCGGCTGATCCGCACAGGCGCGACGCTGGAACGCACAGGTGCGATGAATTTCGTTCTGGACGCCTTTGAGGCACCGCCGGCCCTGCGCTTTGTTGCTAAGGCGCTGGGCAAGCCGTTTCGCTGGCTCGGTTATCACGGTGATCCGTCGATGCCGCCCGCGACGCGCGCGTTGACGGCCCTTGGTCCGGCCTACATCAAGTTTGGTCAGGTCCTGTCGACCCGTCCCGATGTGGTGGGCAACGAACTGGCTGTCCAGTTGCGTGTGCTACAGGACAAACTGCCGCCCTTTCCGATCGAACAGGCCAAGGCCGAAGTTGAAAAGGAACTGGGCGTGTCGATCGACACGGTGTTTTCCGACTTCAGCGAACCGGTTGCTGCCGCCTCGATCGCGCAGGTTCACAAGGCGCGTCTGGCAGGCAGCGGAGAAAGCGTTGCGGTCAAGGTGCTGCGACCCGGCGTCGAAAAGGCGTTCAAAAAGGACGTGGATGCGTTCTATTTGGCGGCGCGGATTGTGGATATCTTTGCCCCCGGCGCGCGGCGTCTGCGCCCCATGGATGTGATCGAACATTTTGATGGGGTGGTGCAGGGCGAATTGGATTTGCGGCTGGAATCCTCTGCTGCCGGGGAATTTGCCGCCAATACCAAGGATGACACCGGGTTCACATTGCCCAAAATCCGTTGGGAATTTTCCGCGCGCCGCGTGATGACGTTGGAATGGGCCGATGGCGTGCCGATGGGTGACAACGACGCAATTGACGCGGCGGGCCACGACCGGGTCGATCTGTCGGAACGGGTGTTGAAACTGTTCCTGATGCACGCGCTGCGCGATGGTTATTTCCACGCTGACATGCACCAGGGCAACCTCAAGGTCGCGGCCAATGGCGATATTATTGCCTATGATTTCGGGATCATGGGCCACATCGATGAATATACGCGTCGGGTTTATGCCGAAATCCTGTTCGGCTTTATCCGCAAGGATTACAAACGCGTGGCCGAAGTGCATTTCGAGGCCGGATATGTGCCCGCCGACAAGGATGTCGATGAATTTGCCCGCGCCTTGCGCGCAGTGGGTGAGCCGATCTTTGGCATGGATGCCTCGCAGATTTCGATGGGCCGTTTGTTGAGCTACCTGTTTGAGGTGACAGAACGTTTTGGCATGGAAACCCGGACTGAACTGATCCTGCTGCAACGCACGATGGTGGTGGTCGAAGGTGTGGCGCGCAGTCTGAATGCGAATATCAACATCTGGCAGGTCGCGTCGCCCGTGGTGACGGACTACATCCAGAAATCCATCGGCCCCAAGGCGGTGTTCAGCGATCTTTACAAGACAGCGCGGGTCATGACCCGATTTGGCCCACGCCTGCCACGCCTTGTTGAACAGGCGCTGATCGCGCAATCCAATCCCGCACCCGCGCCGCGCCGCGGCTTTTGGCGATGGATCGCACTGGCCACCGCACTTGGCCTCATGGCAGGCGGCGGCCTGACTTTCCTGATCGAATCGCTGGCCTAAACCGCCCTTCGGCAATCTGTTTTGCAAAAGCCCAATGGGCAACAGCGCCCTAATACCACACGGGCTTCAGGCAATTCGCTCAATCGCCAGTGCAATCCCCTGACCCCCACCAATACACATGGTGATCAGTGCCTTTGATCCGCCAATCCGCTCCAATTCGTACAGCGCCTTAACCGTGATGATGGCACCTGTTGCGCCGACAGGATGGCCCAGCGCAATCGCGCCGCCATTCGGGTTCACGCGCGACGGGTCAAAACCCAGATCGTTTGACACGGCCAAAGCCTGAGCGGCAAAGGCCTCGTTTGATTCGACCACGTCGAAATCTGATGCAGACAACCCCGTCCGGTCCAGCAGGTTGCGCACGGCAGGAATGGGGCCGATGCCCATGACTTCCGGGCGCACGCCAGCGTGGGCGTATCCCAGAATGCGGGCACGCGGTTTCAGGCCCGCCTTTTCCGCCGCCTCGGCGGTGGCCAGAACGACGGCACCTGCGCCATCATTGATGCCCGATGCATTGCCCGCCGTGACTGTGCCGTCCTTTTGGAACACGGCGCGCAACCCGCCAAGCGTGTCGAGGCTGGTCGCCTTTGGGTGTTCATCAACCTCGAACGGGACCATGTCGCGCTTTACGCGCACTTCGACGGGCGCGATCTGGCTGGCAAATCGCCCATCCGCGATGGCGGCGGCGGCCCGGTTCTGGCTTTGCAGTGCGAATGCATCCTGTGCGGCGCGCGTGATCCCGTGTTCAGCCGCAACATTTTCTGCCGTGACACCCATGTGCCCCGTCCCAAACGGGCAGTTCAACGCGCCCAGCATCATGTCGAGCGTGCGCACATCCCCCATCTTGGCCCCCCAGCGCTGATCAGGGATAATGAACGGCGATCGGGACATGTTTTCCGCACCCCCGGCCAGCCCGAAATCGGCGTCGCCCAGCATCAGAGACTGAATAACCGATACAATCGCCTGCACGCCCGACCCACACAGGCGGTTGACGTTCATTGCCGGGACCGTGTCCGGCACCCCGGCCTGCATCGCGGCAACCCGGCTCAGGTACATGTCGCGCGGTTCGGTGTTGATCACATGACCAAAGGCCACATGCCCGATCTGCCCGCCGTCGACACCGGACCGTTCCAGCGCGGCTTTGGCTGCGACAGTCCCGAGGTCGATGGGCGTGGTTCCGGCCAGTGATCCGCCGAATGTGCCGATGGCTGTGCGTGCGCCGTCCAGAATAACGATGTCTTGGGTCATGGTGATCCTCCCTGTTTCCTGTCTGATATGACGGGACTGCGGGTTCAAAGGGAACCCCACACCTTGACAGGGACGCAACGGCACGGCCATGTCTCCGTCATGACGGATGAAACGGACGCTATCCTATCCCTGTTGCCCGCCCGCCTGAAAGAGGCGCGGCGCGCACAAGGTCTGTCGCTGGACGCCGTGGCGAAACTGTCGGGCGTCAGCCGGTCGATGGTCAGCCAGATCGAACGCGGCGAATCCTCGCCCACGATCGCCACGTTGTGGAACCTGACGCGCGCCTTGCAGGTGGATTTTGCCGGATTGCTGGATGAAGAGGCCGCCACCCGGATCGAAGTACTGCGGGCTGGCGATGTGCCCAGCATTGAAAACAGGGGTGCGGGTTGCACCATTCGTATCCTCAGCGCGCCCGAGGACGCAGGGCGGCACGAAGTGTACGATTTGCGGTTCGCCGTGGGGGGGATGCTGGACAGCCAGCCCCACAGACGCGGCGCGCGCGAACATCTGACGGTGATTGAGGGCACGTTGACCGTGACCAGCGGCGGTGTGGTGGCAGAGGTGGGCACAGGTGATACCGCCCGCTATGCCGCCGATGTGCCGCATCGGATCACAGCGGCGCAGGGCGCACGCGCGTTTTTGGTGGTACAGGACGCATAAATCCAGTGTAACGGATTTTTATCCGTAATTACGAAATCCCCTATTTAGGAATCGCGTCCGGTATGTTAGATGTTCCGCCAAAGGAGCCCTGACATGACCACTGCCTTTCTGTCTGATATCACCGACACGCTGGCCCAGATTGACGCGGATGGCATGACCAAGCGTGAACGCTTGATCACGTCGCCGCAGGCCGGGCACATCGCGGTTGCGGATCGTGAGGTGCTGAACTTGTGTGCCAACAACTACCTTGGGCTGGCGGATCATCCTGATCTGATCGCTGCGGCACAGGCCTCAATGGGCACACACGGGTTTGGCATGGCCTCTGTCCGGTTCATTTGTGGCACGCAGGACCTGCACAAGGAACTGGAACGGCGGCTCGCCACCTTTCTGGGCAAAGACGACGCCATTCTGTTTGCCGCCTGCTTTGATGCCAATGGCGGCCTGTTCGAACCGCTTTTGGGCCCTGAGGATGCAATCATCTCGGATGCACTGAACCACGCATCGATCATTGATGGCATCCGACTGTGCAAGGCGCAGCGCTATCGCTACGAAAACAGCGATATGGCCGCGTTAGAGACACAATTAAAGGCCGCTCGTGCGGCTGGTGCCCGCCACATCATGATCGCAACAGACGGTGTGTTTTCGATGGATGGTTATCTGGCAAAATTACCCGAAATCACGGAACTGGCCGCCCGCTATGATGCGCTGGTGATGGTTGATGATTGCCACGCCACCGGCTTTATGGGGCCAAAGGGGGCAGGCACCCCCGCCCATGCCGGTGTCGATGTGGATATTCTGACCGGCACGCTGGGCAAGGCGCTGGGCGGCTCTATCGGGGGCTATATCGCAGGCCCGCAGCCCGTGATTGACCTGCTGCGTCAGCGCGCGCGGCCCTATCTGTTTTCCAATTCTCTGCCCCCGCCCATCGTCGCCGCCGGGATCGAGGCGATCCGGCTGGTCGAACAGGGCGACGCCCTGCGCGCCCGATTGTTCGAAAACGCAGCCTATTGGCGTGCCGGGCTGACGGCACTGGGGTTTGACCTGTTGCCCGGCGAACATCCGATCATTCCCGTCATGCTGGGCGACGCGCAACTGGCCCAGGACATGGCAGCACGCCTGTTTGACGAAGGTGTCTATGTCTCTGGGTTTTTCTTTCCGGTGGTGCCGCGTGGGCAGGCCCGTATCCGCACGCAAATGAATGCGGCCCTGACACGGGCTGATCTGGATCGTGGGCTGGATGCCTTTGAAACGGCGGGCAAGGCGGTGGGGGTGCTGACGTGATCTTGCCTTCGGTCATTGATGCGATGGCGGACACGCCTCTTGTTGCGCTGGATCGGCTGGTCGCGTCGCTGGGCCTAGAGGGCAAATTGCTGGCCAAGCTCGACAATCTGCTGCCCGGTGCCTCCAAAAAAGATCGCGCGGCGCGAGCCATTATGGAGGCCGCCCGCGCGGATGGGGCCGTGTCGCCCGGTCAGACAGTCGTCGAATTGACATCCGGCAATATGGGCACCGGCCTTGCCATCGTTTGTGCCGTTCTGGGGCATCCGTTTGTCGCGGTGATGAGCGAAGGAAACTCTGTCGAACGTGCGCGCATGATGCGTGCGCTGGGCGCAGAGGTGATCCGCGTGCCTCAGGCACCGGGCAGTTGCCCGGGCGAGGTGTCTGGTGCTGATCTGGCGCTGGTAGAGGCCGAAGCCGTGGCGCAAACCCATGCGCGCAGTGCTTTTCGCGCGGATCAGTTTGCCCATGACGGCAACCCGCAGGCGCATGCGACCGGCACGGGGGCAGAACTGTGGACCCAATCCGCAGGGACGCTGACCGCGTTTTGCGACTTTGCCGGATCAGGCGGCACGCTGGGTGGTGTCGCGCGCGCCCTGACACCGCACGGCGTCCGCATCTATGCGGTGGAACCCGAAGGTGCGCAGGTTATCGCGGGTCAAGATGCAACACGGCCCGATCACCCAATTCAGGGCGGCGGCTATGCCATGCCCGACCTCGCGCATTTGCGGGGTGTCACGCTGGACGGGTGCCTGGCCGTGACGGGCGACGATGCGCGCGCTTACGCCAGATTACTGGCCCGGACCGAAGGCATCTTTGGCGGGTTTTCCGCTGGGGCGAACCTTGCTGGGGCTGTTCAATTGCTGCGGGGGCCGGAACGGGGTGGGACAGTGGCCTTTGTCGTGTGCGACAGCGGATTGAAATACGTGTCCACCGATCTTTGGAAAGACTAAGCAATGACAAATGAAATGATCGCACTGGAAAAAACGCACCCACGCGAGGGATTGTGGCAGATAACAGCGCCCGTACCCCAGATCGGGCCGGACGATGTGCTGATCCGGGTGAACAAGACGGGTATATGCGGCACCGATATCCATATCTGGAACTGGGATGACTGGGCGGCCAAAACCGTGCCGACGCCAATGATCATAGGGCATGAATTCGCGGGCGAGATCGTCGAAATAGGCTCTAACGTGCGGGATATGACCCTTGGGCAACGCTGTTCGGGCGAGGGACACCTGATTGGAACGTCCTCGCGGCAAAGCCGGGCAGGCAAGTTTCACCTTGATCCGGCGACGCGCGGGATTGGTGTGAACGAACAAGGGGCGTTTGCGCAATATCTGCGCCTGCCCGCATTTAACGTGGTGCCGCTGCCGGACGAGATCAGCGACGATATTGGGGCCATTCTGGACCCGCTTGGCAATGCAGTGCACACCGCGCTCAGCTTTGATCTGGTGGGCGAGGATGTGTTGGTAACGGGGGCTGGGCCCATCGGCATCATGGCCGCCGCTGTCGCGCGCCATGTGGGCGCGCGCAACGTGGTGATTACCGATGTGAACCCGGATCGGCTGGCACTGGCCGCGCGGGTGGCGGATGTGGTGCCCGTGAATGTTGCGCAGCAGGATTTGACCAGCATCATGCCGGGGCTGAAGATGAAACAGGGATTTGACGTTGGCCTTGAGATGTCAGGCAATCAGGCAGCCCTTGATCAGATGATCGAGGCGATGACCATGGGCGGACGCATCGCGATGCTGGGTATTCCGCCGGGCAACAGCCCCGTGGACTGGTCCCGCATCGTGTTTAAGGCGATCACCATCAAGGGCGTCTATGGCCGCGAGATTTTCGAGACGTGGTACAAGATGATCGCAATGTTGCAAAACGGGCTGGATGTGTCTGGCGTCATTACGCACCGTTTTGCCGCCCGCGACTTTGCAGATGGGTTTGCCGCGATGAAATCGGGATCGTCCGGCAAGGTCGTGCTGGACTGGACCTGACGCGATTTAGGCGGACACCAGCTCTTGCTTGAGCGGTTGGCGGCCTGCGCTGGTCAGCGTCCATCCTTTGGTCCCCTCAAACACGGCGGCGGTCAACGGCTCGCCGTATCCTGCGGCCGTATCCAGGTTCACGCGGTTGCCATAATGGGTCGCGTCCTGGATCGGGGTGTGACCGTGCACGATCACTTTGGGATGGGGGCCAGCATGGTCGTGGAACTCATTGCGGATCCACAACAGATCCTCTTCGCACTGATCGGCAAGCGGGACGCCGGGTCGGATGCCCGCGTGAACGAACATCAGATCCCCGACCACGTGGGTCAGTTGCAACTGTTCCAGGAATTCAACATGTGACGCTGGAACAACAGCGCGCGACTCTGCCTGAACATCTTTTTCGCGGCGCGTCGGGCCCGCGTCCACACCATAAGAGGCAAGCGTGGTATCGCCACCAAGGCGCGGGTGCAGCCAATACAGCTCAACCATCATGTAAGGATCGTGCAAAATGGGCCGCTGCATGAACCATTCAAACATGCGGTCATGATTGCCCTTAAGAAAGGTCCAGTTGCGGCCTGCCTGTTTTCCGGCCACCAGCGTATCAATCACGCCACGACTGTCGGGGCCGCGATCCGTATAGTCCCCAAGGAAGACGATGGGCGCATCTGGCCCGCCGTCTGCGTGGATCAAATCAAGGATACGATCAAGTTCGGCCTGTTGGCCGTGAATATCGCCGATGGCGTAAATGGAATCTGACATGGTGTCCCGGGCAACGAGAATTGCAGCCCCTCTCGACTAAAGGGATTCGGGTCACGATGTAAGGCGCACGTCGCCGCAGTTGTCGAATGTCTTGGTCGGTGCCTAGGATTTAGGCGCGCAGGGGGCGGCGGTTTTTACACCGGCCCCTGCGTCTTTTGATCAGGCGACGTCAAAGGCGAGCGGCTTGACCTGCGTAAACATACCCGTGCCATCCAACGTGTTCAGCACGTCACTCGGGATTGGGTGATCAACGTACAACAGGGCGATCGCCTCGCCGCCGACAGCGTTCCGCCCAAGGGTAAAGTTGGCGATGTTCACGCCGTTCTTGCCCATTGTGTTGCCCAGCAGACCGATGATGCCGGGAACATCCTCGTTCGTGGTATACAGCATGTTCGCCCCGATCTCGGCGTCGATATTGATGCCCTTGATCTGGATGAAACGGGGTTTGCCATCCGAAAACACAGTCCCCGCAACCGAGCGTTCGCGTTTTCCGGTAACCACGGTGACCTTGATATAGCCATCAAAGGTGCCGGATTTGTCCTGATTGGTGGTCGAAATCTGGATCCCGCGTTCTTTGGCGATGATGGGGGCGCTGACCATGTTCACGTCCGGGTTGGCGCGTTTCATGATGCCTGCGATCACGGCGCAATTCAGCGCCTCAAGGTTCATTTCGGACACGACACCATCGTACAGGATGTTGATCGCCTTGATCGGTTCGTCCGTCATTTGCCCGATAAAGCTGCCCAGATGTCCGGCCAGCTTGACCCATGGGCCCATCACTTTGGCCTCTTCGGCGGTGACGGACGGCATGTTCAGCGCGTTTTCAACGGCACCCGTCAGCAGATAGTTGGCCATTTGGTCCGCGACTTGCAGGGCCACGTTTTCCTGTGCTTCGGTGGTGGCGGCCCCAAGGTGGGGGGTGCACACGACGTTGGGCAGGTTGAACAGCGGGTTGTCGACAGCCGGTTCAACGCTGAACACGTCAAACGCGGCACCGGCGACGTGACCGGATTTCAGGGCCTCTGCCAATGCGACCTCGTCCACCAGACCGCCGCGGGCGCAGTTGATGATGCGCACGCCGGGTTTCATCATCGCGATCTTTTCAGCGTTGATCATGTTGGCCGTCTGTTCGGTTTTGGGAACGTGCAGCGTGATGAAATCTGCGCGCTTGACCAGTTCGTCCAATTCGACCTTTTCCACGCCCATTTTGTTGGCTTTTTCGGTGCTAAGGAAGGGATCAAACGCGATCACTTTCATCTTGAGGCCGCGCGCACGGTCGCACACGATGCCGCCGATGTTGCCCGCACCGATCACGCCCAGTGTCTTGCCGGTCAGTTCGACGCCCATGAATTTCGACTTTTCCCATTTGCCTGCGTGGGTTGATGCCGACGCTTCGGGGATTTGGCGGGCCACGGCGAACATCATGGCGATGGCATGCTCTGCCGTCGTGATCATGTTGCCAAAGGGCGTGTTCATGACGATCACGCCTTTTTTGCTGGCGGCGTCCTTGTCGATGTTGTCGGTACCGATGCCTGCGCGGCCGATCACCTTGAGGTTGGTCGCATTTTCAAGGATCGTTGGCGTGACGCGCGTGGCAGAGCGGATGGCAAGGCCATCATAGTTGCCGATGATTTCGGCCAGCTTGTCCTTGTCTTTGCCAAGGTCAGGTTGGAAATCCACCTCGATGCCGCGATCCTTGAAGATTTGGACAGCGGCGGCGCTGAGTTTGTCGGAAATGAGAACTTTGGGCATGTGATATATCCTAGCGGGTGGCGGGCCAAAGCCCGCCTAATAGTTGGGAAAAGGGGGGGTAGGGCGGGCTTCAGCCCGCCGCGATTTCAGCCTCAAAGGCCCACGCCAGCCACGGCAGCATCGCCTCGATATCCGAGGTTTCGACCGTGCCGCCACACCAGATGCGCAAGCCCGCAGGGGCATCGCGATAGGCACCGATGTCGAGTGCGACGTTTTCATCGGCAAGCCGTTTGGCAATGGCCTTGGCAAAGGCAGAACCGTCCGTGATGCGCGCATCGTTGAACTTGAGGCAGACAGAGGTGGTCGATTGCGTTGCCGGATCAGCGGCAAGGTTTTCGATCCAGTCATGCGCGGCCACGAAATCGCTGACCGCTTTGGTGTTGGCATCGGCCCGACCGATCAGTCCCTGCAGTCCGCCGATGGAGCGCGCCCAATCGAGCGAGAACAGGTAATCTTCGACCGCCATCATCGACGGGGTGTTGATCGTTTCGCCAACAAAAATGCCTTCGATCAGCTTGCCACCTTTTGTCAGGCGAAAGATTTTAGGCATTGGCCAAGCGGGTGTGTAGGATTCCAGCCGTTCGACGGCGCGCGGGCTGAGGATCAGCATGCCATGCGCGGCCTCGCCACCCAGCACTTTTTGCCAGCTGAACGTGGTCACATCCAGTTTGTCCCACGGCAGGTCCATTGCGAACGCCGCAGAGGTGGCATCGCACAGCGTCAGGCCCGCCCGGTCCGCCGGGATGGCATCGCCATTGGGCATGCGCACGCCAGAGGTCGTGCCGTTCCAGGTAAAGCAGACGTCATGATCGTAGTTCAACGCTGCCATGTCCACGATGTGCCCGTAGTCGGCTGTGTGGACGGTGTGTTCGATCTTGAGCTGTTTGGCCACATCGGTGACCCAGCCCGCCCCAAAGCTTTCCCACGCGACCATTTCGGCGGGGCGTTCGCCCAGCAGGGACCACATCGCCATTTCATAGGCCCCGGTATCAGAGGCGGGGACGATGCCGATCCGGTAATCGTCTGGCACGCCAAGGATATCGCGGGTGTCGTCGATGGCCTGTTTCAGCTTGGCCTTGCCCACGGCGGCGCGATGCGAGCGACCAAGGGGCGCGTCGGACAATGCAGCCAGCGTATGTGTGGGGGGTTTGGCGCAAGGGCCAGAAGAGAAGCGCGGATTTGCCGGGCGCGCGCCCGGTTGAGTCATAGCCATTTATGCTATCCTTACAGATAATCGCCCTTCGTTGGGGAAGGGTGTCCCGTCGGTGCGTGTACGGTCCGGGTCGGGGTGGCGCAAGCGTGGATTGGGGGCTATAGCGCCGGTTGGGCATTTATTTGCGACACGCCCGTCGCCTTTCGGAAACTTTGTCTGATGTTTGTTTGTACGTTGCTGACCGACCCTGCGGCCCCGTCGCTGGACCCTGCATTGGTGGATAGTCTGCGCAATGCGTGGGGTGGCGGGGATGCCCAGTGGCTGGCCCTGGACGAGGCGGCGGCGTTTTCACTGGCAACTATGCCGGACAACCAATGGGACGTTTGGGCCGATGTGCAGGCGCTGGGTGTTGATCTGGTGATCATGCCGCTGGCCAACCGCCGCAAGAAGATGCTGCTTGCGGACATGGACAGCACCATGATCCAGCAAGAATGCATTGACGAGTTGGCCGATGTGGCCGGCGTTGGTGCCCGCGTCAAAGACATCACGGCGCGCGCCATGAACGGAGAGCTGGATTTTGAGGCAGCACTTCGTGAGCGTGTCGGGTTGTTGGGTGGACTGCCCGAAACCGTGATCGCCGAGGTGCTGGCCAGCCGCATTACCTATATGCCGGGCGGGGCGACTTTGTTGGCCACCATGAAAACGGATGGTGCGTATGCCGCTTTGGTGTCGGGTGGATTTACCGCCTTTACCGCGGCTGTCGCGGCCAAGCTTGGTTTTGACCAGAACCGTGCCAACACGCTGTTGGTTGCCGATGGCATTCTGACCGGAGAGGTCGGGATGCCGATCCTTGGTCAGCAGGCCAAGGTGGATGCGTTGAACGAGATCACCGCGCAATTCGGGTTTGGCGCAGCCGACGTTCTGGCCGTTGGCGATGGCGCAAATGATTTGGGGATGTTGCACCGTGCGGGCATGGGTGTGGCGTTGCATGCCAAACCCAGTGTTGCCGCCCAGTGCGATGTGCGTGTGAATTTCGGTGATTTGACCGCGCTTTTGTACCTGCAGGGCTATGCAAAGTCTGAATTTGTGAGCGCCTGAAACCGTCAACCGCCCGTCCTGTGGGTGCCGCCCGGTACTTTTTGAACAGAGAATGGCGACCATGCTCGCTTTCTTTGCGCTCCGCACTCAGAGAAGGGTGGGGGCGGCCCGCAGATATCCGGTTTCCAGCCCGTCCCAGTTTTTGATTGGGCTATTGGTATAGGCCAGCGCATCGGGGTGGTTGGGATCAAGCGCGCCTAGGTTGACCAAGATTTGCGCCATAGCGCATTCGCTTGCCCGCGTGCCGCCATCGGTGATTTTGAGGGCAACGCCAAGTTTCTGTTCTGGCAGAATTCCGATGTAATAGCCTTCGGCCCCGGTCTTGACGACGGTGCCATGCCCTGCGGCGCGCATCTGGCGGGTGCATGCCGCCCCTTCGCCTGCGATCAGTTCCGGGTGCAGCGCCATTGCGTTGCGCAATTGCCCCTGCGGGCTGTCGGCGGGGGCTGCGGCATATTTTGCCATCGCCCGCGCCATGCCGTGCAGGGTGCAGGCAAAGTTCGGTGCCGAACAGCCGTCAATGCCATGGCCCGGCGATGTTTCCTGTGTCATTCGTTCGAACGCATCAAGGCATGCCATTTGTACCGGGTGGTCGAGCGCGATATAGTCTGGCCCTGCCTTGAGATGTTTGGTCAGTGTCAAAAACCCAGCATGCTTGCCCGAGCAATTGTTATGGATCGGACAGGGCGATTCATGCGCCCGTGTCATTGCATCGCGCACGTCAGCGTCACGCGCCACTTGCGGCCCGCAGCACAGATCGCTTTGGGCGCATCCGATGTGATCAAGCCATTTGCTCACGGCGTCTGTGTGGATCGTGCTGGCGATGTGGGACGCGCAGGCCAGTGCCAGCTGTTGGGTTGTAAGACCATAGGCTGCGGCCGCCCCACTTTCGATCAGCGGCAGCGCCTGAAGTATTTTCGACGAGGATCGCGGCAGCACAATGGCATCCGGCACGCCCCAGGATTGCACGATTTGCCCGGTCTCATCACAGACAACAGCATGGCCCAAATGCGCGCTTTCAAGGAAGGGACCGCGCCATACTTCGGCCAGAGTGACAGCGCCATGGGCTGGATGTGTCATATTTTCCCTCACTTCTGCGCGAAAACTTGCCAATTCGGCATTCCCGCATCGCGCGTTTCGCGCTAATGTGCGACTTGTCGAGAAGAATTGCCGGTCTTGCAAGAGAATGCGCCGAAAACGGTGCGCCACAAGAGCGGTCACACTATTGGGGCTTGGACAGCTTGGAGGCTGTAGACATGGGACTAATTTCTAATATGGCGCTGGGACTAGGCGCATTGGCGTTGATGTCAGGTATGGCGTTTGCGCAAGAGCAAAGCACGAACCGGGTCGCCGCCAAGACCGACTGGAGTGTTTTCGTCGAAGACAATCCGACGGAATGCTGGGGTGTCGCCACCCCCAAAGAGACGGTCAATACCCGCGAGGGCCGCGTTGTTGCCGCCACCCGTGGCCAGATTTTGCTGATGGTGTTTTATCGCCCCAGCGCCGAGGCCAAGGGGCAGGTTGCCTTTACCGGCGGGTATCCGTTCCGGTCTGGTTCGACAGTGAACATGAATATCAGCGGCAACGAATTTGAGCTGTTTACAGATGGCGAATGGGCATGGCCCGCGAGGGCCGCTGATGACAGCAAGATCGTAACGGCCATGAAACGCGGATCAGACGCGATCGTCACAGCCGTATCGAGCCGTGGCACCACGACCAAGGACACATTTTCGCTGTTGGGCTTTACCGCCGCTGTCGAGGATGCCGAGGCGCGCTGCGGCAGCTGATCGCACCAGATCAAATCAAACACGCGTGAACGGCTGTGCAGAAATGCACGGTCGTTCCTGCGTTAGGGACTGTTGGGTACCAAAAGGTTCCATACTAACTGTTTGTCCATGCAAACCGAAAGGACATGGATATGGTTACCACGACAGTACACACGCTCGATACCGCGCCTGAGGCGTCAAAGCCGCTGCTGGAAAATTCGATCAAGGCCTTTGGCCGTTTGCCAAGCCTGCATGGCGTGATGGCCGAAAGCCCCGGATTGCTTGAGGGGTATCAGCACCTGCACCGTTTGGCCGTCCAAGCCACCGCCTTTACCCCCGAAGAGCGCACTGTGGTGTGGATGACCGTAAATGTGGTCAACCGCTGTCACTATTGTGTGCCTGCCCACACCGGCATCGCAAAGCGGGAAAAGATAGACGACGCCATTGTGAACGCCCTGCGTGACGAAACGCCGTTGCCCGAAAAACTAGAGGCGTTGCGCACGTTTACTCTGGCCCTGCGTGACAGCCATGGCCGTCCGGGTGCAGAAGCGGTCGCAGCCTTTGAGGCGGCGGGATATGGTGAACGTGCAATGCTGGACACTGTTTTGATTTATGGTCAAAAAGTTTTGTCGAATTTTACCAACTCACTGTTCGACACGCCGACTGACGCCGCCTTTGCGCCGTTTGCGTGGACCCCCAAACCTCGCGCGGCAGAGTAAACCGGGCGACAGGGGGCGCTGCCCCCCGGCCTTTGGCCGCCCCCCGTGGTATTTTTGGACAGAAGAAGCTGTGGGCGAATCCTTTTGATCGCCCGCAGTTTTCCTATATAGGGCGGCATCACCCTTTTATATTTGGACCATTGCCATGGCTGACGCGCCCATCACGCAGGATGTTTTTACGATCCCCCGGAAGATGCCGGAGGGGCCTGTAAACCTTGTCGGGCTGACCCGTGACGCGATGCGGGATGTTTTGATTGCCCATGGCACGCCTGAAAAACAGGCCAAGATGCGCGTGGGCCAGATTTGGCAGTGGATTTACCAGTGGGGTGTGCGTGATTTTGACGTGATGACCAACCTGTCCAAGTCCTATCGCCTTGAGTTGGCTGAAAAGTTCGTGATCGAAGTCCCCGAAGTTGTGTCCAAGCAGGTCAGCAATGATGGCACCCGCAAGTGGTTGGTGCGCATCGCGGGCGGTCATGAGGTCGAGGTTGTCTATATTCCCGAGGACTCGCGCGGCACTTTGTGCATTTCATCGCAGGTCGGCTGCACGTTGACCTGTTCGTTCTGTCACACAGGCACCCAAAAGCTGGTTCGCAATCTGACGGCCGGAGAGATTGTCGGGCAGGTCATGATGGCCCGCGACGATCTGGAAGAGTGGCCAATCCCGGGTGCGCCCAAGGATGAAACGCGGTTGTTGTCCAATATCGTGCTGATGGGCATGGGCGAGCCGCTGTATAATTTTGAAAACGTGCGCGACGCGATGAAGATTGCGATGGATGCCGAAGGGATCCAGTTGTCGCGCCGTCGCATCACCCTGTCCACCAGCGGTGTCGTTCCTGAAATCGCGCGCACAGCCCAAGAGATCGGGTGCCAGTTGGCAATCTCGTTTCACGCGACAACGGACGAAGTCCGCGACAAGTTGGTGCCAATCAACAAGCGTTGGAACATTGAAACTCTGTTGGATGCCCTGCGCACCTATCCCAAGGTCAGCAACTCAGAGCGGATTACATTTGAATATGTTATGCTGCATGGCGTGAACGACAGTGACGACGACGCCCGCCGCCTGATCGAGTTGATTGACGGCATCCCGGCCAAGATCAATCTGATCCCGTTCAACGAATGGCCCGGCGCGCCCTATACCCGCAGTTCAAATAACCGCATTCGTGCCTTTGCCGACATCATTTACAAGGCCGGTTACGCCAGCCCAATCCGCACCCCGCGCGGAGAGGACATCATGGCGGCCTGTGGTCAGTTGAAATCGGCGACCGAACGCGCGCGCAAAAGCCGGGCGCAAATCGCGGCGGATGCTGGTCTGGGCTGAGCTTGTTCCCAATCCTGCCACAATTGGCCCCGATAATTTCCAAATCATGAACGATTGTCGCCATTCCGGCCCGCAAGGGTGGTGTCAGACTGAAATTCGCATTTGGAGAAAAACAATGTCGATCATTACAGGCCACACTCATTTTGCCGACGCACAGATCATCGACATGATCAAAAAAGAGCGTGCCAAGGCCCTGTCGCGCCGCGAGTGGAAGCACCGCCTTGCTGGGTTCGGGTATGGCATTCGCGAGACGACGATGGGTGATGTTGTCGAAACGCTGCCCCACCGCGTCGAACTTTGCGTGCTGCCTGCGTAAGCCCGCCTGCGCGCTAGGCGACCCTGTGCGTGTCTTATTTCTTGGCGGGCGCGCCTGACGTTTGATCAATCGCGCTGAGCGAACCCCGCCCCAAGAGCCGCATCAGCTTCATTGTCTTGTGGGTTGGCATGTTCATTTCCGTGACTCGGTCAAGATCGACCACAATAGTCGCTCCTGTCCAGGTGGATGGCGATCCCGGCAGGAAAATAACGGCTTTTGTCGCATCGCGTTCAATTTCGAATGCGATCTGATCGTAGTCGTCAAACCTAACTACAACGGCCTTGAGCAGTGCGGTAATGTCATCTTCTTTGGCCACGCTGCCTATGACGCCTTTGGCGACGGCATAACCGGGCATCAGGTCGATCAGCAATCCGTCAACTTTGCCGATGCGTTCTGCCAGCCAGCCATATCTGGCCAAAAGACCGCCAAGAAAACAGACAAGCAAAATCAGCACGATGGCCAGAACGTTTACAAACGCGACGCCTGCAAATGAATCGATCGGGATGATCCGATCGAGTGGTTCGACGATCATCATGCTGATCTGAAACACTTTTCCAAGGATTACGGCGATCACTGCGATGGGTACCAGAAAGAGGACGCCGCCGAGTATGGTTGTTTTCATGGTATGCCCTTTCTGATGAATGCTATGGTGCGAAACGTGTCGCTTTACCGCCCCGGAACGCTTCCTCGTTTGCCCGATACGGCCCAGTTATCGATGACGTCAACTGCCTCTTGGGCCGTGTCAACAAAGCGAAACAGATCAAGATCGTCTGCCGAAATCGTGCCGGCGTCCGACAGCACATCCCAATTGATGATCGAGTCCCAGAAGGCCCGCCCAAACAACAGGAACGGCACCCGTTCCATGCGCCCTGTCTGGATCAAGGTGAGCGATTCAAACAGTTCGTCCAGCGTGCCAAACCCACCCGGAAACACACAGATCGCCCGTGCCCGCATCAAAAAGTGCATCTTGCGGATCGCAAAATAGTGGAAGTTAAAGCTGAGGTCTGGCGTGACGTAGGCGTTGGGTGCCTGTTCTAATGGCAGCACGATGTTCAGCCCGATAGACGCGCCGCCCGCGTCATAGGCACCGCGGTTGCCTGCCTCCATCACGCCGGGGCCGCCGCCTGTGACGATCACGTTGTCGCGTCCGCCGCTGGCGACGGATTTTTCTGTCATCAGGCGGGAAAATTCACGTGCTTCGTTATAGAAATGCGACAGGTCGGCCAGTGTCTTGGTGCGGGCCTTGTCCTTGTTCACCGGGTCGGGAATGCGCGCGCCCCCAAACAGAACGATGGTGGATTCGATACCCGCCTCGTTCATCATCAGTTCTGGCTTGAGCAGTTCCAGTTGCAACCGCACCGGCCGCAGTTCGTCCCGGAGCATGAATTCGCCATCTGCAAAGGCCAGCGGGTAAGACGGCGAACGTGTTTGCGGTGTGTCTGGCACCCCTTCTGCGGACTTGCGGTCAGTATGGGCATCGCGAAATGGGCTGTGGCGGTCGTCTTTCATCTATTCGTACTCCTGTGGCCTCGGCCAAGGGGTAGCGCGACCTGTCTGCCTTGCCCAGATATGATTGCACAGTCCTGCAGATTGTTGTCTAAGCGCCGCGATCAATTGGGGAGACGCGCCATGTCCAACGCACAGCTTGAAGCCGCCATCGAAGCCGCCTGGGAGGCGCGCGATACCATCACGCCCGCCACAACCGGCGAAACCCGCGACGCCATCGAAGATACGCTGGCCGCGCTTGACGGTGGCACATTGCGTGTTGCCGAAAAGCAGGACAGCGGTGATTGGCACGTCAACCAATGGGCCAAAAAGGCCGTGTTGCTGGGGTTCCGCATCAAGGACATGGAACAGCAGGATGGCGGCCCACAAGGCGGCGGCTGGTGGGACAAGGTCGATTCCAAATTCAAAGGCTGGGGTGATGCCGAATGGAAAACCGCTGGTTTCCGTGCCGTGCCCAATTGCGTCGTCCGCAAGTCCGCCTATATCGCGCCGGGCGTTGTTCTGATGCCGTCGTTCGTGAACCTTGGGGCCTATGTCGACGCAGGCACCATGGTTGATACATGGGCCACTGTCGGATCCTGCGCGCAGATTGGCAAAAACGTCCACCTGTCCGGCGGTGTCGGCATCGGCGGTGTGCTTGAGCCGATGCAAGCGGGGCCAACCATCATCGAAGACAACTGTTTCATCGGTGCCCGATCCGAAGTCGTCGAAGGATGCATCGTGCGCGAAGGTTCCGTTCTGGGCATGGGCGTTTTCATCGGCCAGTCAACCAAGATCGTGGACCGCGAAACCGGCGAATTCACCTATGGTGAAGTGCCCGCGGGATCGGTTGTCGTGGCCGGGTCCATGCCATCCAAAAACGGCGTGAACCTGTATTGCGCAGTTATCGTCAAAAAGGTCGACGCACGGACGCGGTCCAAAACGTCGATCAACGAGTTGCTGCGCGACTGATCACTAGCCCGCGAGCGCCAGTGGTATCGCGGTATCAGCCAGGACCAGCGGAACTTCGCGGGACTTGAGAACGGTACGGGCTGTCGGCCCGTACCCAAAACCACAAAGCGAATCCAGATTTGGCATCAATTCCAGAACCTCTGCGCGGGTTTCGGGATCAAACGAGTCAATCGTTTCGCGGCCGGGATGATAGCTTTCTGATGCCAGGCCGTTGCCCCAGACAATTTCGTGCTGATCAAACAGCAGATGCACGTAAGTCACCGTTTCCATACTGCTTGGCCGTTGGCGAATTTGTATGTGGTTCACCAGATCCTTGGCTTTGACCAGCACCTCGGACGTGCCGAAATACAGTTGCGCCTGTGCCGACTTCACCATGACCCGATGATTGGGTGAAAGTGACAGGGCCTCGTGGTTGCCCAGAGCGTCCGCCTGAAAGTCGATGGGGGCGTGTTTGCCTTCGGCCCGGACGACGGTTTGCCCGCTCCACCGCAATTCCTGATACCCGTGGTCAAATGTCAGGACGCGGGCCCCCGGTTGCAGGTCTTCGACAGGGATTTCACCATCTATTGTCTTGATCAGTGTGCCAGCAACGAAGCAAGGCGTCGTATTCAGCGTGACAAAGGCAACGTCGCTGTTTCCGTCGCTGTCTGTCACTTGATACGACAACACGTCCGTGGACAATTCGGCATCACCCACAATGCTCAGCGTACCGTCGAGTGTCAGTGTCACCATCTGACCCGTAGGAAGCTCGATTTGATCACCGGGTTGAACGGGAATGCCGTTGATCTCGGTGATGGTAAGCGACAGGTTTGTGATGCTTTGGTCATTGGCCAGCACATCCAGTTCAGCGGGCGTGAAACCCTTCAGCGTGACTGCGTCATCTTCGGCCAGCAGGACAGATTGTATTGAATCGCCTGCGATCAGCAGGTTGCTGTCATATACACCATCGCCACCATCCGCGATTGCGATGGTAATTGTGTTTTCCTGACCCGCGATAACCGGTGCCTTGAGGGTCATCGTGACCGTCAGGCCGTCCATTTCCGTGTTGTAGGGGTCTGTGTTTGCGGGGTTGTTCAGGAACAGGTTTTCGTTGCTGCCGGTGTTGATGTTATTGATGGTGATATCGCCGTCACCTACCGTCAGCTCCGCCTTTTCTCCGTTCACAAAGATGCCGACAGCATCGTTGAAACCCGAGTTTACGAATTCCAGATACTCTTCGGACGAAAACACAATCTGCATCGTCAGGATTGATCCCGCAGGGATGAACGTCGCTTCGAGCGTTGCGGCGTCATACGTGGTGGCACCTGCGATTTCGTTCAGGTCTGCCCGGCCCGGGTTTCCAAAGTTCGTTGAGGTCCCCGCCGCGCGGTTGGGATCGTCGCTGGCTTGAGTGACATCAGAGGCTTGGCCCGTTGACAGGATGACCCCGGAGTCAGAGGGCGTCAGGTCAAGGGCAATCGCGTCACCATTGGAATAGATCCCAGATGCCAGCTCTGCACCTGTGTAGCTAGCGCTCAAGATTTCGATGCCGCTGCCGAACATGGCTTCGGCCATTGCTTCAGCGGATGCGGATGTATCGATGGGCAGTTTGGCAGCAGTAACCATTGAAAATCTCCAGAACGAGTTAAACTGCCGGAGAAGTAACAACAGGCGGGGATACGGGCATCTGCGCATGGGGATAGACCGGATGGCATTGGGCCAGACCTGGTATCCTTACGGATAGGTTCACGGCCCTGAACGCCGGGAATCAGGGTATGCGTGACGCAATATGTCCGGTGCCTGCTGGCAAACGCGGGCTTGGGATTCGGTGATTTCGACCCGGTATCAGTTCCGTTGTCACCTACTGTTTAACGGCAACGCGCCGATGGTCTTGGTCCAGTAGAATATCCAACCCCGGGTTTTGGTTTTGCTTTGGTCGCGTTATAGGCGGATGCAGAAAACGAGGATTGATATGGGCGACAAACCAAAAAAAGCCAAACCCGCCAGCCGTCAGCAGGTCTATACGCTCGTCGTTCAGATTGGGCGCAAGGCGGGTGATGGCCTGCCCAAAGGGGCGACAGGTGCTGCGCTGATGTGCTTTGCCAGCGGTGTAGACGAGGCAGAGGCCGTGCGCGAAACGGTTGCCCTGCTGAAGCAGGCGGATACAGCCCCGTTGGATGTATCCGGCTATGGCACACTAGCGGACCGCGAGGCAGAGGGTCACGAGATCGGCGAAGATGAACGCGGCCTGATGCAGCGAGCGCTGGATGAAAATTCAGTGATCATCGCGCAGATGACACCGTTTTTCGGCGACGAAGACGACGAGGACGACGCGGGTTAAGCCGCGCGTTGGTCCAACAGTGTGATGGCCTCGAACGGGCGCAGCACCTGATGAAAGGGTTTCGCATGTTCGGGCAACAAACGGCTCGGCACACCGGACAGAACGCTGGCGTCCAGCTGTTCCTTGTTGCGTCGAATGCGCCCGATATACAGGCTTTCTAGTGCGCAGCCTGCGGCCATCAGTACCTCGTGACCGGGCAAGACGACCTGCACATATTCTGCGACTGCGTTGCAGGCGGCCCATGTCGCTGCGTGTCCGTTCACGATGTGACGGGCGGGCACCAATACGGCCTCTTTTCCAAAGTTGTATTCGACCTCTGATCCTTGCAACACCAACCGCTGTTCGGGGCTGACGATGATATCGCGGGTCAGGCCAAAATACGGGGCGCGCAGGCGGACGGGGGCAAAACTGCCTCGTGCGGGCATGTGGGTGCGCACGACCTGCAATACCGGAACTGTTTCGCCTGTGTTTGTGACGACAGTGTCACCGCGCTGCAGACGACCAGCATCGCGGTAGCCGGACGGCGTCGCAATCGGGGTGGCGGGATGCAGCGTTGGCATCGGGCCAATGGGGGCGATGCCTGTGGACAGTGCGCCAAACAGCACTTCTTTGGATAGCGTGCGGTTGGCGTTGCCCAGCATCATATCCCGCAGGTCATTTGTCAGTTGCGGACGGGGGGCGTTCACAGCGCGCGTCACCACGTGTGTGCGTTCTGGTTGTTCCAGCGCCAGACGCGCCCACCCCGATGGCGCATCCCAGGCAAAGGTCACTCGCAGGGTATACGCACGCCCATCGCCAGCCCAGCGGATGGCCGCATGTGAAATGTCGGTGTCATGGCAGTGCACCAACGCGATCCCACCGCCGGGTATGGCGCTGAACATCAGGTTGCGCGGCCAGGGCGCGCGGTGCGACGTCCCGATCAGGTCGTGCGGTTTTACCTCGCCCGGCACATGGGTTTCAAACATGAGAGTGCCGCGTTCCATCAATTTGGACACAGGATCGGCGCGGCGCGATCCGGTCAGACCAGAGGGGGCAAAACGACCATCCTGATGATCCGTCAGCCCGATCCAACTCATGCGGCGAACTCCTGCGTGGAGCGCCATAGATTGGCCTCGTACCCTTTGAGGGTTCGGCGTGCGGACTGACTGTACCCATCCCCTGTATGTGGGTCTAATTCAGGGAAAATGGCACAAATCTCGTTTATGATCTCTGCCTCGAAACTCTTGGCAGTCTGTGGGCCGGGCAGGAAACTTTCCGTGGCCAAACCATCGGAAAACACCACCTGATGCTTGTCAAACATCAGATGAACATAGGTGACGGTGCCACCAACCATTCGGGTGACGGACCTGTCATTGACCAGATCCTTGGCGGCAACCAGCACTTCGGATTCGCCGAACAACAGCTCTGCAAGGCTGTCGCGGATCAGAACGCGGTGCAGGGGCGATACCATGACGTCGCCATGCGTGCCAAAGGTGCCTGCACGAATAAGAATAGGGGCAAAGTCGCCTTCGGCATCCACTTCGCGGGACCCGATCCAACGCACCTCTTGTGGGCCATCGTCCTGGGTCAATACAAGGTCATCGGGCATCAACGTTTCGACCCGGATATCGCCGTTTGGCGTCGCAATCATCGTCCCCGCAACAAAGCAGGGAACGGAAGTCGCGTTGACAATTCCGGTGTCCGACCTCGTGCCGTCCGTGATCTCATAGGTGAAGTTGAAATCTTCTTCGACACCATTGCCGACGACCGTGAAATCTCCGTCTTCGCCCAGTATGACTTGCTGGCCGGATGGCAAATTGATGACAGAGCCGACGCTGACGGCTTGCCCGTTGATATGCGTTACGGTCAGCGTCGAATTTGTGGCGCTGATGTCGTTGTCCAGCACGTTGAACGTGCGCGACCCGTTTTCATCGACGCGGATATTGTCGTCTATGGCGACAATACTTGTCTGCACCGAATTTCCAGCAATCAACAGATTGGAATCATAGCTGCTGTCGCTCACGTCGGCGATGCCGATGCGGATGGAATTTAGGGTATCGGGCGTCACCACCATCGTCAGGCTGAGGGTGACGGTAAACCCGTCCATCTCGGTGTTGAAATCGTCGCCCGTATTGTCGACGAACATGTTGATGTTGTTTGTGGTGTTAATGTTTTCCGGGTTCGCACCGCCGTTCCCGACGCCCATATCGACCTGTACGCCGTTGACCCAGACGCCAACGAAATCCTGATAGATCGAGTTTGCGAATTCGGGGTATTCTTCGGAACTGAACACGAACTGCATCGTCATGATGCTGCTGTCAGGAACAAAGTCTATATCAAGATAGGCGGCGTCGAATGTTTGCTTGCCCGGGCCTGATTGCGCGCTTGCCGCGGCGTTGAACTGCGCATTGTTATCTTCGCCGGATGTGTCGGTCGTGCGGTTGGTGCTTTTGTTTGCCTGCCCGCGTGAATTCGTGAAATCCTCGGCGTCGCCTGTGGACAGGATTACGCCACTGTCGCCAGGCATTACCCCGGGTGAAACAGTATCGCCGTTTGAATAGATTCCTGCGCTGTCCTGGTCGCCTGTATAGGACGCTGAAATCACTTGGATGCCGTCGCCGAAAATGGCATTGGCCATATCTTCGGCGTCGACACCTTCGCGTACCGTTTGGATCGGAAGTTCCGACGCTTTTACCATTGCCTGCCCACCACTCGTTTGACGGCAGAACGGCTGCAGCGCACGCGGTTTCCCCACGTGTCATATCGTGCTGTTTTTCGCACATGTTTGGCCGCACGTTGGCGGCCGGACTGCTGGTGCCCTGCCTCGGGTCATATTATTGCCATAACTCTAGCACAGCGATTCGTGTCCTGTTAACTCTCTTGTTGTGCTAAGGCGCTGCGATAGCGTCCTTTTCGCCACTAATTTCAGTTAGGAACGCCCATGCCCCCCATTGATCCTGTCGCCCTGACGTCCGATTTGGTGCGCTGCCCGTCTGTGACGCCCGCAGATGGCGGCGCGCTGGATGTGTTGCACGCGCTGCTGAGTGATGCGGGGTTTGACTGCGTCTGGGCGGATCGCGGTGGCATTCGCAATCTATACGCCCGCTGGGGTGCCAAGGGGCATACCCGCAGCTTTGGTTTCAATGGCCACACAGACGTCGTGCCTGTCGGGGACGAGGCGGCGTGGTCGCGCCCCCCGTTTGGTGCCGAAATCTACGACGGCATTATGTATGGGCGCGGCACCACGGATATGAAATCGGGTGTTGCCGCCTTTGCCGCGGCTGCTGTGGATTTTGTGCGCGACACCCCGCCCGATGGTGCCATCATCCTTGCGATCACCGGCGACGAAGAAGGGGATGCGACCGACGGCACAACTGCCTTGCTTGATTATATGGCCACCCAGGGCGAGGCGATGAGCGTGTGTCTGGTTGGTGAACCCACCTGCCCCGAAACCATGGGTGAAATGATGAAGATCGGGCGGCGCGGTTCCATGACCGCGTGGGTCACAGTGACGGGGGTGCAGGGCCATTCCGCCTATCCCCACCGTGCCAACAACCCGCTGCCCCCCCTGATGCGGTTGATGGATCAACTCGCCACGCACGAACTGGATCAGGGCACAGATCATTTCGATGCGTCGACCCTTGCGATTGTCACCGTCGATACGGGCAATCCGGCCACCAACGTCATTCCCGCACAGGCGCGTGCCACAGTGAACATTCGGTTCAACGACATTCACAGCGGCGACAGCCTGAGTGCGTGGCTGACTGCGCAGACGGATGCCATTGCCGCCACCTACGGGGTCGGTGTCGATGTGGTTATCAAAGTGTCGGGCGAGGCGTTTCTGACACCCCCCGGTGCCTTGTCTGCGCTTGTCGCCCGTGCGGTCGAGGTCGAAACAGGCGTAGCCCCGGTCCTTAGCACAAGCGGCGGCACGTCAGATGCGCGGTTCGTCAAAGATCACTGCCCGGTCGTTGAATTCGGCCTTGTGGGCCAGTCGATGCATAAAGTCGACGAACATGTTCGTACCGACCATATCGACCAGCTCAAGGCGATTTATGGCCGCGTTCTGAAAGACTATTTCGCATGACGTGGCTGATTTCACAGACAGACGACATTCCAACCTGCCGTGCCCTGCGCCGCATCGTGTTCATCGAGGAACAGGGCGTGAGCGAGGCGGACGAAGTGGACGGGCGCGATGACGCGGCCTTGCATGTTCTGGCCACCCAGGACGGCAAGCCGCTAGGCTGCGCGCGGATTTTGATATCGGGTGACGTGGCCAAGATTGGGCGCGTCTGCGTGTTGAAAGAGGCGCGCGGCACTGGCCTTGGCGCGGCCATAATTGCGGCCTGTCTGGATGCGGCGCGCGCGCAGCCGGGCACGTCCATCGCGAAACTGGGGGCACAGACGCATGCGCTGGCTTTTTATGAAAAGCTGGGGTTTGTCGCCTTTGGTCCCGTTTATGATGATGCGGGCATTCCGCACCGGGACATGGAACGCGCCCTTTGACGAAACCGACGCTGGTTATCATGGTCAAGGTGCCGCGACCGGGGCGTGTGAAAACCCGGTTGGGCCACGATATTGGTCTGGTGCCTGCCGCATGGTGGTTTCGCCACCAAGTTGCCCGGCTGTTGCGAGGGATCGAGGATCCGCGATGGCATGTGGTGCTGGCCGTCGCCCCGGATGTCGAAGGGCTGAAAACGCGGTGCTGGCCCGAGCGGTTTGAACGCTGGCCGCAGGCGCAGGGCGATCTGGGGGATCGCATGGTGCGCATGATGCGTCGTGCGGGCGGCCCGGTCTGTGTGATCGGGGCCGATATTCCGGGCGTGACACGCCACCATATCGCGGATGGGTTTGCGGCGCTGGGGCGGAACGATGTTGTGTTTGGCCCGGCCCCTGATGGGGGATACTGGCTGTTTGGTGTCAAGTTAGGGTCTGTTTTGCACCCCAGAATGCTGCGTGGTGTGCGCTGGTCAACGCCCTATGCGCTGGCCGATACGCGCGCTGCGTTTTTGGGCAAACGGATCGCGACGGTTACCACCTTGGCCGATGTAGACACGGCTGACGATTTGCCATGACGCCATATGGCGCGCGTGCTACCTGATGGGGTATGACGCGTATCCCAACCAAGCCCGAAATCCTCGATTGGATTGCCGCCAATCCGACCCTGACCGCCAAGCGTGATATCGCCAAGGCCTTTGGGATCAAGGGGGCTGCCCGGATCGATCTGAAACGGTTGCTCAAGGAATTGTCCGAAGACGGGCATATCGAAAAGCGCAACAAGACCTATCAGGATCCCGATCGTTTGCCCCCCGTCAGCGTGCTGTTGGTGTCTGGGCCGGATGATGACGGTGATCTGTTTGCCCGGCCGATGGAATGGCATGGCACTGGCGTTGAACCCAAAGTTCTGGTGATTCCGCGTGCCTCTGATCCGGCGCTGGGCGCGGGCGACCGTATTCTGGCCCGGCTGACCCATGTGCAGGCTGATGACCACAATTACGAGGCGCGCCTTATCCGCCGGATCGGGACGAACCCCGCCCGCGTGCTGGGCGTGTTCCGCAAAGGGGCCGAAGGCGGTCGGATCGTGCCCGTCAGCAAGGGCAACAACAGTGAATGGTCCGTCGCCGCCGACGCCACAGGCGGGGCCAAGGATGGCGAACTGGTCGAGGCCGAACAGGCAGGTCCCAAGTCCCGCATCGGATTGCAGCGCGCCCGTGTCGTGGACCGGTTGGGCAACCCTGCCGCACCCAAGGCAGTGTCACTGATTGCCATCCACGAACATGGCATCCCCGATTCCTTTCCCGACGATGTGGTCGCCGAGGCGGACGCCCAAAAGCCCCAAGGCCTGAAGGGCCGCGAGGATTTGCGCGATCTGCCCCTGATCACCATTGATCCGTGGGATGCGCGGGATCATGACGATGCCTGCTATGCCCATGCCGATGACGATCCCAAGAACGTGGACGGCCATATCATCTGGGTCGCGATTGCGGATGTTGCGGCCGCAGTGACGCCCGGCTCTGCCTTGGATCGCGAGGCGCGCAAGCGCGGCAATTCCACTTATTTCCCGGACCGTGTGGTGCCGATGTTGCCCGATCGTTTGTCGGGTGATCTGTGTTCCCTGCACGAAGGCGTGCCGCGCGCCTGTATCGCTGTGCGCATGCAGATCGATGCCCATGGTCAAAAGATTAGCCACACATTTCATCGCGGTTTGATGTGTTCACACGCATCGCTGAACTACCAAGAAGTGCAAGCTGCCATTGACGGCAGCCCGAATGCGCGCACTTTGCCTTTGTTAGAGCCTGTTTTGCGCCCGCTCTATGCGGCCTATGCCGCACTGGTCGAGGCGCGCAAACTGCGCCAACCGCTGGAACTGGATCTGCCGGAGCGTCAGATCGTATTGGAAGATGACGGCACCGTATCATCGGTCAGTTTCAAGGATCGTCTCGACGCCCACCGCCTGATCGAAGAGTTCATGATTTTGGCGAATGTTGCCGCCGCCGAAACACTGTCAGCCAAAAAGATGCCGCTGCTGTTCCGAAACCACGAAGAACCGGCACCCGAAAAGCTGGATGCGCTGCGTGAAACGGTGCGGGCGGCCGGGTTGAACCTTGCCAAGGGGCAGGTGCTGAAAACTGCGCATCTGAACCGATTGCTGGATCAGGCACGCGGGACGGATAATGCCGAGCTGATCAACTTGTCGACGCTGCGGTCGATGACGCAGGCCTATTATGGGCCGGTCAACTTTGGGCACTTTGGTCTGGCGCTGCGCAATTATGCGCATTTCACGTCGCCCATTCGCCGCTATGCCGATCTGATCGTGCATCGGGCGCTGATTTCGGCCCATGGCTGGGGCAAGGATGGCGCGGGCGCCGAGGACGCCGAGGCGTTGGAAAAGACGGGGGTGCATATTTCGGACACCGAACGCCGGTCGATGGCTGCCGAACGCGACACGACAGATCGCTATCTGGCCGCTTACCTCAGCGAGCGGGTCGGCGACGAGATGGAAGGCCGCGTTGCCGGGATCGCCAAGTTCGGGATTTTTGTGAGACTGGATGACAGCGGTGCGGATGGGCTGGTGCCGATGCGGGCCATCGGGGCAGAGTATTTCCATTTCGACCGCGAGGCGAGCACCCTGATGGGTGCAGATACCGGCCTGACCATCAAGATCGGTCAACGCGCAACGGTGCGGTTGGCGGAGGCTGTTCCCGTGACTGGGGGAATTGCGCTCGACTTGTTGGCGCTGGACGGTAAATCGCTGCCCAAGGGCCGATCAAGCCCCGCAGGGCGCAGCCCCCGCCGCAAGGCGGTGAAATCCAAACGCCGCGGCGACAAGGTCAAGCGCAAGGTCAGCCGCCAACGCTGAAGCAGGCCGTCTGCTGTCACAAACTGTCAGCACATGTGATAGGGTCGTTTTATGACCCGCACCCACCGCCTGTTTCAGTTGATGCAGACCCTGCGTCGCATGAGCCCGCCGATCACGGCGCAATCGCTGGCCTATGAAATGGCCGTGTCGCTGCGCACGATCTATCGTGACATTGACGAATTGCGCGGCCTTGGCGCTGTGATTGATGGCGAGGCGGGGTTTGGGTTTACCCTGATCGAGGACGCGACGCTGCCGCCGCTTGGGTTCGAAAATGACGAACTTGAGGCCTTGGTGCTGGGCCTGCGGGATGTGGCGGCCATCGCCGATCCTGCGCTGGCGCGCGCGGCCACCTCTGCGCTGGCCAAAATTCAGGCGCGGGTGCCCCCCAAACAGGCGCATCGGTTGAAACACGCCGTGCTTGATGCGCGCCGGTATCGCCGCCCCGAACCGCCTCGCATCGACGTTGCCGCCCTGCGACAGGCCGCGTGGGAAGAGGTCAGCGTTCATTTCGCCTATCATGACGCGGCTGGGGCGGCGTCCAAGCGGGTAGTGAAGCCGTTGGGTATTGTCTATATCGACGACACCAACATGTTGCTTGCGTGGTGCCATTTGCGGCAGGATTTTCGTGTGTTCAGGTTGGACCGGATGGATGATCTGACCGTCACCGACGACAGTTTTCGCCCGCATCGTGTGTCATTGCTGCGGGACCATCTGGCCTTGTTGCGTGCCGAAGATGATCGGCGCGCAAAGGATCGCGCACCTGGTGATTGAATCCTTTCTTGGGCGATGAATTGTCGCTAGATTGGAAACAACGCGAAACAAGCGAGCATGAGGCATACTATGCGGTGGGCAGTCACCTTGGGGATCGCGAGCGGTGCCCTTTTTCTGGGACATATGGCAATGGCGCAGACCATTGCAGGATCACTTCGGCCTGAATTGCGCCCTGATCGCAATGAGGTGTCGCGGGCTGGGTCCATTCCAATTCTGGCGATTCCCAGCACCCCGGTCTTGCGCCCGCAATTGCGCCCGGCACTGACGGCAGAACCCGCCCCGCCGCGCGTTGACAGCAGTGAAAAGGACGCGCAGTTTCAGAAATGGCTGGGCGGTATGCGCGCCCGCGCCGTGGCGCAGGGGATCAGTGGCGCGACCTTTGACATCGCGTTTCGTGGCGTGCGCTATGACCCTGACGTGATCAAACGCGACCGCAATCAATCCGAATTTACCAAGACGATCTGGGAGTATCTGGACAGCGCCGCATCTGACACCCGTGTTGCCAATGGCAAAGACGCCCTGCGTACGCATCGTGCCACTTTGGAGTCAATCGAGGCTCGGTACGGCGTGGACAAAGAGGTCGTCGTCGCGGTCTGGGGGCTTGAGAGCAATTATGGCACGTTTCGCGGCAAAAGTGACGTGATCCAAAGCCTTGCCACGCTGGCCTATGACGGTCGGCGCGGCGCGTTTTTCGAAAGTCAGTTGATTGCTGCGCTCAAGATTCTGCAAAGCGGGGATACCGACCCGCGCAGCATGACCGGGTCGTGGGCGGGCGCGATGGGGCACACGCAGTTTATCCCGACATCTTATCTGGAGTATGCGGTGGATTTCACGGGTGATGGCAAGCGAGACATCTGGTCGGATGACCCGAGTGACGCGCTGGCTTCGACCGCCGCCTATCTGGCCAAATTCGGGTGGCGCAAGGGTCAGCCTTGGGGCGTTGAGGTCACTTTGCCGTCCGGGTTTGACTATGCGCTGGCCAATCGCAAAATCACGCGCACGCCTGCCAACTGGGCGCGTATGGGTGTCGTCGGCGTGAATGGTGCACGGGTGACCAACCATGGTGCGGCGTCGATTTTACTGCCTGCGGGCAGTCAGGGCGCGGCATTCATGGTGTTCAAGAATTTTGCCGTTATCGAACGCTACAATGCGGCGGATGCCTATGTGATTGGTGTTGGTCACTTGAGTGACCGGATCAAGGGTGGCCCAGAGATCGCGGCGGATTGGCCCCGTGGGGATCGTGCCCTGACGTTTTCCGAGCGCCAGGAGATGCAGCAGCGCCTGACCGCGCGCGGGTACAACACCCAAGGCGTCGATGGCCGGATTGGTCCAAAGACAGTCGAGGCGGTGCGCGGATTCCAGCGGTCGCGCGGGTTTGCACCGGATGGCTATGCATCGCTGGAGTTGCTGAAGGCCCTGCGCTGATCCGAATGAGGCTGCGCCACGCGATATTTCAGGGGGCGTTGCCCCCCGGCCTTGCGGCCGTCCCCCAGGATATTTCCGGCAAGAGGAAGGGTTAGCCCGGCGACATGCCCCGCAGCCGTTCCGAGCGCCGCCGCAGCAATTCGACCGTTGTCAGAAGTGCGATTGAGATCACCACGAGGATGGTTGCCACGGCAAGGATTGTTGGGCTGATCTGTTCGCGCAGACCGATAAACATTTGCCAGGGCAGTGTTTTCTGGCTGGCAGAGCCGACGAACAGCACCACGACCACCTCGTCAAAGGAGGTGATGAACGCAAACAGTCCGCCCGAGATGACGCCCGGCAGGATCAGAGGCATTTGTACCCGAAAAAACGTCGTGACTGGCCCGGCCCCCATGTTGGCCGCCGCGCGCGTGAGGGATCGGTCAAAGCCCACGAGCGTCGCTGTGACCGTGATGATCACGAAAGGGATACCAAGGACGGCGTGGGCAAGGATGACTTTGACATAGCCCACGAACCCTTTGTCGAGCCCAAGCGTGTTTTCCATCCAGTTCCCCAGCGAGGAGTAGAAAAAGAACATGCCTGTTGCCGAGATGATCAGGGGCACGATCATCGGCGAGATCAGGATCGCCATAATCGTACCTTTGAACGGCACGTGGGATTGAGACAATCCGATCGCCGCGAGTGTTCCAAGGCTGACGGATATGATCGTCGCGATGGGTGCGATGATCAGAGAGTTTTTCATCGCCAGTTGCCACTGTGGGTTGGTAAAGAAGTCTTCGTAGTGTTTTAGCGAGTATCCGGCGGGATCAAGTCGCAGCATTTCCGGCGTGAACGTAAAGAAATCCTGCGCGTTGAACGACAGCGGCATGACCACAACGATCGGGGCCACCAGAAAGAAAAAGATCAATCCGCAGATCACCCGAAAGCTATAATACCAGATCCGTTGACCCGTTGTGGCGTATGTCGGAAGGCTCATTTTGCGTTATCCCAGCTTCACGTTGTCGATGCCCACGATCTTGTCATAGGCCCAATAGAGCACGAGCACTGCCGCCAGC
>Ga0209405_1000016_pt1 | contig 143043 bp, 123 predicted proteins | sample COGITO_mtgs_1105_6_FD_184803 | JGI IMG/M metagenome (GOLD analysis project Ga0209405, IMG submission 184803) | Pelagic marine microbial communities from North Sea - COGITO_mtgs_110516 (SPAdes) (version 2) | ecosystem: Environmental > Aquatic > Marine > Epipelagic ...
ATAAAGTAGAAAAATTAGTTTCATTTGGAGGTAGTGCTCTTTTAGGCTCTAAATATGAAAATATACTAAAACTTGATGAAAGTTCATTTAATGTGAAACACTCTACAGGCATAGGACCAGAAGGAAAGGGAAATTCTCAAGGATTAGCAGGCGTGTATGGCTCTGGAAAAATTGCTGCTTTTGGCGATTCAAATGGTTTTACTGCAATGGTTTTCAATATGGATGATGGAACTAAAATGTATGCTGGAATGAATACTGAAGGATACGACTGGAAAAATTTTGTTTTAAACACTTTTAGATGGCTTACTAATTATTCAGAGGAGTAAACCATAGGCATATCTTCTTCCTTTAATTCTGCTATTTCTAAGCCACGTAAATAAGTCAGAGATACATTAATTGACGAATGCCCCATAGCCTTTTGTAGTTTGGTTATTGAACCAGTTCTTTTAAAGATTTCTATAGCTCCTGTGTGTCTAAATGAGTAAAGTGTTTGGTCTTGTTCAAGCAGTTTTGAAACCCTTTTAAACCGCCCCCAAAGTGTCTTAAAATAGTCTTCATTTAAAGGTCTTGTAGTGTGTGTGAATATATTATGTTGAGGTTGCCCTTTAACAAGTAATTCTCTTACGTAAATAGGCACAGGAACTATTCTGTTTTTGCCTGATTTGTTTCTATGACCCGATAAATGAATATAACCTAAATCATCACTAAAGTCAGACCACTTTAATTCTCTTATTTCTCTGTGTGGTCTTAACAAACATCCATAGGTCATTAAACAACAAAGAAACAAGTTATCACTAAACAACTTAATCTCATTAAGGATGAGGTTTATATCCTTGTATGGTTTGTGTAGTTTAGCCTTTGTTTTCTTTGCTTTTATGCTTTCCATAGGATTGCTATTCATACCTATGTTTCTTGCTTCATTTATAAGTACATTTAAGTGACGTTTAATGGTGTTATACGACACGCCTAAAGCATATTGATTAAGATAAGATTTAACATCGTTAGAAGTGATATTTTCATCTGTTAAGTAAGACACAAAACCATCATAAACAAACCTCAACATAGACTTGTATTTGTCTGAATATTCTCCTTTTAGTTTGTTGTCTAATGCTAACTTTAAATACTGCTTATCAGACTTACATATAACTCTTATAGGGTCTTGAATACATAAACCACTTGAAATAAACTTAAACACCTCTGCGGCTAATAGTTGTGCTATCTCATAGCGTTTAGTTACAGGGTACGAATTAGGATAGAGATTAGAATTAATTTTTGAACCATTAAACAACCTATAGCGTTTACCATTATTATAAAACACTACATAGAAACGTTGCTTGTTATCAGACTTAATTTTAGGGTATTTGACACTCATTTTTGACACACTTTTGACAGACATTTAGTTTATGCGTCTTTAAGTGTTTAAAAATCAAGTGGTTATGTGGTTAGAGCATCTGACTCATAATCAGAGGGTCCTTGGTTCGAGCCCAAGTGGGACCACCCTGAAAACCCTTCTTTATTGAGGGGTTTTTTGTAGCTCTCACTCTCTAACCAGTCTCTTTTTATGTACTAGTTATGTATAAAAAAACTTGAATAAAATTGATTATATTTTGAAGTATAAACCAATTTAATTCAATGAAAAAACTACTCTTAGTCTCCAAGCTGTAGATCTTCGATATTATATAACGCATGAATAACATCTATTGCGTTGCTTAATAAATTTTATAGCCTGTCCCATAGAATTGTGTGGCAACGGGTAGGCATTTACTTTATGAAATAAATCACTTGCGATTTGCAAATAATTTTTTAACTTTAATGAAAATACTTAACTTAAAAAATTATGACTATTAAAACAGGATGTGTTGGGTTTCATATTTCATTTTGTGTTCCAAATGAAAACACCAAAAGAATGGATGATTTTTTTGAAACTCACGAAACGTTTATGAGAGACACTCACTTTATTGAAGGAGACAATGAACCTTTAGTTCTTTGTTATGCTGTATTTAAAGCTCCTGAACTTAATAATCCACTAGATCCCTCCAGTGGTGAAACAGGAAATACACTCTATGGAATAACCGAAATCTATAACGGCCCTGAGGGAGCACAAGCCCATATGGCACTAGGACAACAAAGAGAAAAAATGTTTTCCGATTTAATTGACCTTACAAACCAATATTGTGTGGCAGGAATTCTGGGATCGCCAGTTGTAAGAGCTATGAGATAAGCATAGGCATCTTTTCATCTTACAACTTCTAAAAAAAAGACGACGTTTTCATTACAAAAACGCATTATCAAGTTTTAAAACTTGATAATGCGTTTTACCGTTGTATTCGTTTCTGTACTTACACGTATTAAATAAACTCCCTCATTAAACGACGTTACATCTATTTCATTAACATCGAAAGCTGTCATGACGCGCTGACCGAGTATTGAGTACACTTCAATGTCATAACTTCCTGAATTTCCTTTAATATAAAGCGTGTTTTTAACAGGGTTTGGATACAGTGCAATCGAATTAGAATCCACGTCTTCAATTGAAAGTCCAGGACTATTGACTGCATTTGGACTTCCATTGTCATTGATACAACTCCAGTTTTCTGCTAATGTATTGTCTAAATCTGGAGTTATTAATTCCAATGTGTTTCCGGTTTCATCTGCACAAGTTGGCCATGGGGCTATGGAATCATAGTACACATCATCCATGAGTTTACTTTCGGAGTTGTATACTCTAACGGCATCCGTTCCTCCAAATCCAAAACCTAATTCTCCCATATAAGGCGTGCTTGGAAATGCACTACTAAAAGCAGCGGCGTCTTTGACGATGACCAAAAATCCATTTCCTGCTATTTGTGTTCCTTCTGGGATTACAAATATATGCGTGTTGTTGTCGTCTCTAATTTGCCAATTTGAAATGTCAACAGCAGCAGATTTTGGGTTGTAGAGTTCAATCCAATCCCCTGGATTAAATGAAAGACTTGATCTGTAATTAATCTCGTTAATTACCAATCCTTCGACTTCAACAGGAACACCTGCTTCATAGGAACAAATTTCTGCACTGTCTATTACAACGACGTTATAATCGCCTACAGCTAGGTTGTTAAATACATTATCTAAAACAAAGGTTTGACCCCCGTCAATACTATATTGATAAGGACCAACTCCTGAAGTTGGAGTAATGACAATAGATCCATTTGTTGAAACAACAGATGAGACTGCAGTCGCTTCGATATCGACTGAGGTAAAGTTACAGGATTCTACTGAAACGGTTTCCTCAAATGAGCAAAGCCCCGCAGCTCCTAAAACAACTACGTTGTAATCCGCTGGTGCCAAATTATCGAATGTATTAGAATCCGTAAATGTTTCTCCTCCATCAATACTGTACTGATATGAACTCAGCCCAGAATTCGTGTTAATTGTAATAACACCATCATTGGCAGAAGATGAGGTTGCGTGTGATATGTTGATATCCGCTGTAATCTCACATTCAGATTCATCAAGACAAAATACTTCTTTTACGAAGTTGTCAAATTCACCATCATTTGTAAGTATTGTATTCCCTGATGCGTCTATGATTTGAAAATTTCCTTCGCCATAGCCACAGCAAATTCCATCTCCGTATGAATCGTAAAAATAAAGAGTGAAGCAAGAGCTATAATTCACACAAATGTCTTCCGAATAAAACTCAGTACCATTGCTTAAAGAACCCGTATTTATGATTTGATTGGCTTCATCAACAAGTTTCCAAGAAGTTTCCTGAGGATAATTATCCGCATTGATAATCAGTGTAATCGTATCATAATTTGAATCGAGGGTTGTTGTTGTGGAAGCTGAATTGTTAGTTCCGTCTCCATCTGATTGGGTGTTTACGTTTAACACGTTTAGTGTGATGGTATTGTTTTCTTGAAGGTTGTTGTCAATCATTATTGTAACTGTTGATTGCTCCAAAAATGGGATGTCAACAGCAGCATTGACCATCTCTACGACTGAACCATTAACGACGACCTCAATTTGCACGTCGGTAATAGTAGTGTAGCCTAGGTTGGCAATGCTTGCACTAACTTCAACCACATCATCACAAAGAACTGATACTTCCCCAATTGAAAGTGCGGCATCTAACACGTGAACTTTACTTAAAACTACGTTTAAAGTGTCGTTGTTTTCGTATTCATCATCTGGATGACTCACAATTGCTGTGACACTATATTCTCCAATAGCTGAAAAATCTTGTGGCACTGTAAATTGAAAATCAGCTTCAGTAAAAGGTTCAATTGTTTGGGAAATTGTAATTGTTTCCATCGATTGACCGTCCACGACCAACTCGATATCAAAATTACTCATCGGATTTAACCCTTGATTGGCAATTGTGATTGTTACAAGTTCATTGCTTCCAAGGTTAGAGGAAGATTGCGGCTCTGTAATTGCTGTAATACCCAAATCATTATCGCCATTAATATTTGCCCAGAATGAAACCCATGGTCTTGCTTGTTTAATTACCAACTGATCTTGAGCTGTTACTTTATATTCGATGTCTATTCCAAAGTCATCGGCTCCTACAACATCATAGAGCACTGCAAATCCATCATGAATAACCGTAAGGAACTCTCTCATTTGATCGATATAAACTTGATCCATTACCAACTCCCCTGGGTTTACTAAATTAGAGAGTCTTAAAACGAGGTAACCGCCTCCTTGAGTAGGGTCTTCATACAATAAAAGTTCTTCTGGGACCGAGTTCGGATCAGGGTTTGTAATCAACGATTCTCCCACTTGGGTGTTTAAATAAAAGGTGTCTTCTGTTTCGTAAATAGGATCAATACTAATTCCTACCCCATTGGATTGTTCGTCTTGAAAATTGGGGTGACATAAGATTCCCATCGCGGCTACAAAGTGATCGACGCGATAAAAATCTCTTTCTTCATAGGCTCTAAAATTCCACATGCTGGCATACACTTGTTTGATTGATTTTGAAATATGCCCTTCATCCAGGTGTTGGGTTTTAGAAGTATATAGGCCTGCACCACTAAATCCAGGTAAATCCTCATTATTAGTGCTGGATCGGCATCTCACGGCTGTTCCTTCAGGAAAATCATCATGCATGGCTTGTAGGTCATCCATCATCCATTGCGGCATTGGAGCATCTTTAATGGCTCTTCTAAAATCTCTTAGACGATCAATTCGAAAGTTTAAATCCGTTTGGAAGCTAGGATTATCAATCATGACTTGTGCCTCTTGATAAAAATTGTTGAACTGCATAAATTGGTCATAGTAGTAAAATGGAATTCCAAAACCATCGGGAATCGTTCCAGATGGAAGATCAAATGTTCTCATGGTAGCAACGTTAGAACACTTTGCGCCAAATGCCGTAGACATTTCGAATTCAATAGCGTCTAAGGGCATGATTTCTGTGATGGTTAAATCTCGGATTGGAATTTGTGGTTCTGTTGGTCTGAGGTCTTCATACCAGTTATTCACTTCAGTCAAAGTTGCTTCACGAATTTCATACTGCTCGTTTTCTACCTTGTAATAAATATAACCTCCTAGCAGGTTTGCTATGGCGTCATTCGATAAAGGATCAGCGATATAGGCATTCGGAACATTGTCTTGAATCGCTCTTAAGTTGACGTGCGACAAAGGAGTTTGTATAACAGAGGTTATGATTCCTCCTACTCTAGGCAATGAATTTGGTAAGGCATCATAGAGAACAATATCTCTACTTCCTGGAGTTTCATTTAAGTCTGTCATGTGTTTAAAAAACCCATAGCCTTCCGCTTCATGAAAAGGGATGTAATTGATTTCAGCAAAAACATCGGATTCTAAAACAACCTCAACTCGAGTCCCAACAAAATCATCCGCATAATTATTGAGATGGTCGTTTTCATCAGATTGCCCTATAAAGTGGTTCATATTATTTTGAAGAAAAGGCATGCTTGCTGCCAATAATTCAAAGGTTCTTTGAGTCTCTTCAAAATTATAGGCATTTCCAAAGGAAAAGTTGAATGAATAACTCCCAATAGTTCCGTTTGGAAGGATATCGTTAGGGTTAAAAACAATCTCCCCAGAGCCATCATCGCCTGTAACAGAGGCCCCAATTCCACCCCAAAAGCTTGCATGAATGGTATAGGTGTTGCTATTAATAAAATAGACCTGTGGTTGAGCGGTATCTCTATTTAGTATCCCAAACTTCACATACAATTGATCATCAAGAAATGGCGCCCAGCCTACATTGTTCACCGTTGCTAACTCCATAAAGGTTTCAGCGTCCGGAATTGAAGTTGATCCATCAATTAGGTCAATGGGTGCTGCATAATTAAAAGGCGAATCTGTAGGCATATTATAGAATTCGGTAATATCGTCTATACCATCTCCATCGTAATCATCAGGGGCTGAAACATCGTGTTGTGTAATCGAATAGTTTTCTAATGGATATGCTGCTAACGATTCAGAAATTACCATGGTTCCATCGACACCAATTGTCATTGAAACGGCCCAATTATACGAAGTGTTGTGCTGTGCATGAAGCACATAATATTTCCCTGCTTGAGCTTGAATTGATAATTGTACTTGTCCAAGACCATTCACAGAATAATTGTCGATTGTTACGGGTTGGGCATTACAAAAATTATAAATAAATATTAAACAAATAAGTGATAATAAATTATTCTTTGCCATTAAAAAAAGTGTTGGTTAATACAATTCTAAAATCATAAATATACAAATGTTTAACATTTAACTAAAACATCTTTGATTAATTAGGTTCTGAAAATCAAAATTATAAACCAATTTAAGAAGTAAATTAGGGAATCGAGTATTTTGAAAAAATGAAGAAAAAGGGCTTTTATGAATATTTTATTTAACTATTTGCGTAAAATATATAACAAAATTAAAAATTATGCATGTTTAATCATTGCATTCAAAAGCTGTATGTAATAAATGAAGCTGACCGCTATTTTTATAAATTATTACTTTATAAACTCGGTTATAAATATCCAAATCAAATGCCCCAATCTTTTCACCAACCAAAAGACCTGCTAAAACGCCTGTTGTATTGCTATGTCCTACAACGAGTACGTTTTGTTTGTTGCCCATCAAAGATTTGGAAAAATCTTCAAGTTCTTGAGGGTTGTATTCATTAACCTTTAATCCTTTGGACATGGCTGTTGGGAGTGCTGTATTTTTGGTTCGGATATAGTTAGAACTGTATATAACATCCAGATCTACATCTTTAAGAAAATTACTTAGATTCTCTGATCTATGCTCTCCACATTTAGAAAGTGGAGGGTCTGAATGATGATTCGTTGTTAATTCTTTTTCTGAATGTCTCACTAAATATATTGTAAAGAGTTCGCTGTTTTTCTGTGCACCACACGATTGAAAGCCAAAAACCATTAAAATTATTGTGATATATATTTTCATCTTTCTTTCGTTTTTTTTGCTCCACCATTTTTTTGCATTTGATAAAGTTAATAAAAAGTAAACTGAATTGTTTTGGGTTTAGCTATTTAAACCGCTTGAGCTAGTTTGTTATGTGATAAAATCTCATTTTTTTAAGAAAATCTTTAATACATATGTTAAAACTTTATAGATTTAGTAACATTTGTTTATTTAATCTTGCTTATTTTTACATAAAAAACAATGAGAGATTTTATTGAAACCTATTATCCTATTATACTTGCGTTCATTTCATTTTTGATGTCTGTTACACTTTGGTTCACTGGAAACAAACTAGAGGGGATTTTTGTAGGAATTTGGGTTCCGTCGATTTTATCGCTTTCCATTGCCATTAGACAAAGAAGAAAAAAATGAATTTACTTATATTTATTTTCGGGTTTATCATATTTATAGTGTACGTCTATTTTTTATTAACGATTATTTCGAGACAACACAAAATACAACGGAATGAACATCAAAATGCATACGATACGATTGACATGGACGGCATCGGGAATCAAGGTAGGTTTCCTATTGACAAATCTAAGGAAAAATAAAGCTGAAACTACAAACTACAGCAACGATAAACTTGCCGTTGATTAAAAATCTAGAGTTGTTGGCTTGGATTTAAACCAACGAATTGTAAAGAATTATAAAATTTAGTACCGTGTATAAAATGGCTGGAAACATCTGAATAATGCTGTCCTTTATTTTAATTCTTACAAAAACAGCAGTAACCATCATAAACGTTAATAAAAAGGACGCCACAGTAAGCAATATGGGATTGAGGATGCCAACAAGTAAACCAATTGCTCCTAATAGTTGTAAACAACCGAGCAAAATCCGTTGGTTTTTATAGCCCCAACGCGCATATTCGGATAGCATTCGCCTTGAAAAAAAAGAGCTTATCCCATAAAAAATAAACGAAATCGCCGAAAATAAAAGGATAAGTAAGTTTAAATCCATTCTCTATAACAATCCATAATTAAAAGCAGCAATAAATAAGCATAGGATTAAGAGAACAAAAGAGGGAATGAATTTTACAAAAGGGTTTTTTACTTTCACATGAAAATATTGAGCGCTTAGCATTAAAAATGCCATTAATAGCGATGCTGGAACTAAAAATTCTGGATACCAAATTCCTAGTATCAAAACAGTTGCCAATGCAATTTTTGATGCACCAACTGCATTTCTTACCAAACTAGACAAATCGTATTGTTTAAATTCTAAAACAATATTATCATATCTAAAAACCCACACAATAACTACAGATATTGAAACAATAAGCTGTGCTAAAATTGAAAGATTTTCCATAAATGTTGATTTTAATATTATGCTTAAATGTATGAATAAAATATTAAATAAATGCATTCATTAACATGTGTCTCCTGTAAATCTAACTAAAGATCAATTAAATTGATGGCTGTTGATGATGCTAGACTTGAATACTGGAGTTATTCCGTTTCTATATATGTTTCTATAAACGTTGAAATCTTTGTGGTGGTGTCTAACAAATTTGCGCCTTCCCAGCCATGACCTTCGTCTGGATAAAAGTGAAACTCATGGGTGACTCCTAGTGTCGTAAGCTGTGCATCCATGTCTACGCCTTGTGAGGTTGGAACTAAGGGGTCCATGCCGCCATAAAACAGCTGTGTTGGTGGAGAAGTTGCGGTAGCTCTATGATAAGGACTTGCAGATTCTAAAAATTCAACAGAGGGGTTTCCAAATAATTGAAAAACTGGTTGATAAAGAGGATTGTCATAATAATTAGGATCTGTAAAATTGGTTGGGCCAACAATACTGCAAACCATGTCAACTTGGTTATTAGTATCATATGCATAACTCCACAATAATGATAAATGAGCTCCCGCACTCACACCAATAAACCCAATATCATCACTAATAATAAGGGATGTTTTATTGGTAGAAAGGTAATCAACCACCGCTGAAATATCCTCCGTTTGCATTGGGACTGGCGGGTTATTAACCCCAGCCAAGGTATAATTCATATTAATAATACCCACATCTGGGTGAAGTGTTGAAATGAACAACTTGATCGTATTCATGTCCGATTTATCTCCAGAAAACCAACTGCCACCGTGAATCAAAATGAGTGTTTTAGTAGAAGCCGTTCTGTTTTCAGGGAGGTAAATATCAAACACTTGATTTTCATCCGGACCATAAGATACATTTAAAGCTTCGTAAGCTTCCACCACTTCTGGCTCTTTTGTTGGAGTTTGTTCGTCTGGATTGTCTTTGGAACACCCCAAATAGAGCACTAAAAACATGGCCCATAAAACACATTTTATGATTGGCTTCATATCAACAATTTATATAATGGGTATTAAAAAAATAACTACTAAATGTAGTTTTATATTATTTAAAATACAAAAGTTAAAAGGAAAAACAGCTTTGGCATGTCCTTTTTTTGAGAATCTTCTTCATTGTATTTAAAAAAATAGTAGAGCGTCACAACAGGTTTCCCTATAAAGAACAAAAACTTAATTGTAAGTTAACACAAAAAAATTTGTATTAAATTACAAATTTGATTATATTGGTACTGACCTAAACCTTATTATAATAATCCCCTCATGAATCCTATACTAGAAAGTGCAGGCAATATTTTTTGTTTCATTTTTATCTTAGTCGCAGCATATGGAGCAATAAAAAGAATCCGTGCTTTGTTTCTTTTTGGAATTTGTTTTTTTGGCATATGTCCAATAATCGGAGAAGGAATAGGTTATGCACAAGATAATAATATAGTACATTTGTTTATCATCGTAATGTTTTTGGGGCAAGTGATTGTCACGCTTCCAATAAACACTCCCTTCGACGAAAAAAACAAGGCTGCAATGGCTCTGAGCAATAGAATCGGATGTGCTATTTTAGTTATAAATCTGTTCCAAGGGTATCTGATTTTAAGCAAGTACCTTGATCTCCCTCAGCAATTTGGCTTTATGCATTTAGTTGTTGCCTTAATTATGATTTATACTGTTTTAAGACCGAAAAAAGATAAAATCTGGACCTAATATTATAAGCACAAAAAAAACCCACTCAATAAGAGTGGGTTTTTTTTGATAAGATTGAAAAACTTAGGCCTTTTTAACAAAAGGGAGTCCTGTTTTTTCGTTTTCTACAATCTTTTTTCCAGCAGGAAGATCGCATGAATTACTACGCTCATCTTTTGCGAAATAATAGATAGTTTGCTCTCTACCACCTTTAAGAATTACATCTTTAGTGTGTAAAAAATACGTCTTTCCTTTACTATTTTTGAATGAATATCCCATAATATATATTTATTTTAGTCTAAATTACAAAAATTAGTTTGTTCTTTCCAAAAAAAATATCAGATAAATGCTCTTTTTTTTAAGAACTAGCACAAATTGTTAATAAAGTGGGTAATTTTTGAGTGAATCTGCTGTAAATACAGGGGTAATTCACTAAAATCCCAAGGATGATGACTTCCAAACACATGATTTGCGCCCTTTAGTACAACCAACTGACCTCCTGGATGCCATTTATGCAGTGCAAAAGCTTCTTTTAAATCCACACTTGTGTCTGCATCTCCATGAATAATTAAATGAGGTACTTTTAAACTTTTAGCAGCTAGCTGAATTGTAAGTCTAGACGCATTCGCCATAAAGTCCTCATAGAACTGGTAATAATGTGGCATTTGTTGTTTGGTACGCCCATTCATAACAAATCGTACACCTGTCGATTTCCAAACATCAAGATCCGACCCTTTGGGAAATCTAGATTTAAAGTCCGAAACTCCTGCAAGACTTACAAGTTTTTTAACACGGGAATCCTCTGCTGCTTTTAGAGTGACAATTCCACCGCCTCGACTGTGACCTACTAAAGTAATGTTAGACACATTAATATTAGAGTGTTTTGCATAGGCGGTTTCAACCCAATCTAATACTTGATTCAAATCGTCTAATTCCTTAGTATAGTTATTATGACCAAAAGCTTCAAGGTCTGGGAAATCAATTGACTGCTCAATAGTTCCGCCATTATGAGAAAAATTAAATTTCAGCACGGCAATCCCCGATGCCGCAAACGTCTTTGCAAATAGATTCCAAGCCCCCCAGTCCTTAAACCCTTTATACCCATGGCAAAAAATGAGTAATGGCGCATGCTCTACAGTGTTATTATAAAAGACATCCAGTAGAATCGGCAAACGATGCGGACCTTTAATGACTTTGTTTATTTCTTGAATGACCATCTAAACCTCTTTTTCGGTAATATCAATATCGGGATTAAAAAGCTCAAGAATGAGTGTTTTGAGTTCATACTCATAACGCACCAAAAGATCGGAGGACAACACGGTTGTTTTTTGAGCATACGACCCTGGCTTGTCTTTCTTGGCAAACTTTAGCAATCCTGATTTTAGATTTTTAAAAGAGATGATTCCCGCTTCTACAGGCGTGGTAAAAGGCGTTTGGGCATTTAACATATACGCATAGGTCATAATTTGAAAACTTTTACTGTGTGCTTTGTAGTCGTTTGTAATATCGTCCCAATTTACCAATTCCATTTCAGATTGAGATACCTGAGACGTTTTGTAATCTATAATTCTACGAGTGCCATTACACATATCAATACGATCAATGGTTCCGATCAGTTGAATCGGAGTCTGAAGTTCAGGAATATCAATGGCAACAGCCATTTTGGACTCAATCGCCTCAATTATAATTTCATCTCCTTTATTTATACATGCCAATTCATAGGATAAAAAATTTGAAATATATCGTTTGGCAATTTCAAAACTAATAAGATTAAGTCCTTGAGAGATATCACCTTCCTTATAAATCTCATTAAAATAATGGGCAACTGTACTGTCAATTTTGGGTTTTAGTTCTGTAAGCATTGACGGCTGCAATACCTGCCCAATAAAAGGTTTGTAAAAAGCTTCTAATGTATTATGGATAATACTTCCAAATGTATTTGCAGCAACCGTTTCTTCTAAAGTTATATCCTCTTTTACACCCAATAGTTTCTGATTATAAAAATCCATTGGATTCCGAATGTATTGGCTCAATGATGAAGGGGAAAACCCTTTAGCAGCGACACTTTTGAGTTTTGAAATGATTTCAGGCGTCTTCTTTACAGTTAATGCATGTGGGGTGATTTGCGGCGTTTCTGGAATTACTATTTTATGATCTAAAGCATGATGTGCTTCAAACTCTAGTTGGGTTATAAAACGACTGCGTTCACCGCCACTTAATACATCAGGTTCTGTGTTATAAATAATATGCGCATTCTTAGCACGTTGAAGCAATCGATAAAAATGATAGGTGTAAACAGCGTCTTTTTCTTTGTAGGTAGGAAGCCCATTTTCAATTTTAACATCAAAGGGGATGAATGAATTATTTGTTTTACCTGCCGGGAGAACCCCTTCATTTACAGAGACAATTATCACCGTTTCAAAATCTAAAACACGAGACTCCAACATTCCCATGATCTGTAATCCTTTTAATGGCTGCCCTTTAAAATCCAAGGTTTCAAGGCTTAATAATTCTTTATAAATACTTTGTAAAACTTTGATATTTGTGATGTAGCTATAGCGTGTATTGAGGCGTTGTAGGTGGTTAAAAATTTCAGAGAACCGATATAAATATTCTAAAGCTAATAGGTGCTTGTTTTTAGATTTGTTATAATGGTCTTTAAGTTTAAAAATAAGCGATAAAACACTTTCGATTGCATTCGTGGGTTGGTCGTTCCAAGTCTCAAACAAAAGTTCTAAATTTTCTTTATGATCAGGAGCAATGGCAATGATTTGATCTTTGGAGAGGCTTATTAGATTTTGCTGTTTGATTGTTGTCATGATTAATTGAGCGGCATCTTGATCTTCAGTTTGAAACAAGGGGCGCACAAATTGATGTGATAATACACCTATCACATCTTGATAATAATATAAGGGAGAGGGGTCTTTATGAAGTTGGAACCATTGATCAATAAAAGCTGAAAAAGGAATTTGCTTTAAAGGTAATCCCATAGTAATATTGATATCTTCTATAGAGCTTGGTATTGAATTCAATATCGGAATTAGTAGCGCTTCATTTCCTAAAACTAGGGCAGTGTTTTGAAGTTTATTTTCTGTGTATAATTGCTGTAATAATGCCCCTACATACTTAACTTGACCTATGTTTTTTGGGGTTCCAATGACAGAAATGTTTTTGGGTTTGGTATAATAATTAGAAACCCAATTAAAAGGATGTGATTTAAAATGGCTCCAACTTTTTTGATGTTGTCTTATAAAATAGCCTGCATCGTGTTGAGGAGAATCTAGAAATATTTGGTCAATATCCCAATAAATTTTTGCTTTGTCTTGTTGTAACAACTCCTGAATAATCGTTGACTCAGATGCATTCAAAGCATTAAATCCTAAAAAGATATGGGACTTGTCTTGATGGTTTTGAATATATAGTTCTAAATTTTCTACGGCCTCCCTATAAATTAAACCTTGATATCCCACTCCTTTTTGAAGAAGATGCTCCGTAAATTTTTTATAATAGGTCTGTATCTTTTTCCAAAAAGATAAATAGCCTTTGATTAGTGGTGTGGTGTTTGGATCTAAAGACCAGTGGTTGATTTCTTGAATTGCGGACAGGTATTCAAAAATTTGATTCTGAGGAATTAGATAGCGATCAATTTCATTAAAATCTTGAAGCACAACGGGAGCCCATTTTGAAAAACGATCAAATGAATCTCTTTCATTTAGTGGGGTAAGCTCTAAATAAACTTCATAAAACTCAAAGATTAGTTCGGTATTACTAAGAAGCCTTAGTTGAGATAATTCTTCTATAAACGTTTCAATAGCAATTATTTGGGGTAAAAAACCCGTTGTTTTATTTAATTTAGACCATTCCATCTTGAGAAATATCCCAGCCCGTTTGTTAGGGAGAATGAGGCTGAGTTTGGAAACATCTTTCGAATGGGTTTCCAAATCTTTTAGGACGTCATAAATAAAACTTGTCATGTTATAAAAATAAAAAAACGCTTCGCAATAGCGAAGCGTTTTAAGCTTTTTATTATGAAATAGTAAAAACTATTCCGCCAATTTTACTTCTACACGTCTGTTAGCAGTTCTTCCTGCTTCAGTCATGTTCGATTCAATTGGTTTGTTTTCACCAAAACCAATTGAGTTTAATCTATCAGCTGCAATACCATTTTCGACTAAATAATCTACAACTTTTTCAGCTCTTCTTTCTGAAAGTAATTGGTTGAAGTTATTGTTAGTACCAGTACTGTCTGTATGACCTTCTACAACAAAGCTAGCTTTTGGATACTCTTTTAAGATTGCAGTAATTGCTTTTAGAGTTGGATAAGCATCTTCTTTAAAGCTTGATTTTCCAAGTGCAAAATTAATGGTTCTAGAGTAGTTGATGAGTTCGTTTTGTTCTTCTTCTGAAGGGAAAACAACTTCAGGACAACCATTGTTTGCAACAGTTCCTGCTTCCGTAGGACAGTTATCATCTTTATCTAATACGCCATCGCTGTCGCCATCTTTCCAAGGACATCCATTGTTAGCAACTGGACCTGCCTCATTTGGACATTCATCCTGAGCATTTGCTAAACCATCTGCATCGGCATCTGGACATCCTGCTAAGGATTTTAAACCTGCTTCATTTGGACATGTGTCGTTGTTGTCAGATACACCGTCTCCGTCTGTATCAGGACATCCATTGAACTCAGCTAAACCAGCTAATTCTGGACATGTATCTTTTGAATCTTCAATGCCATCTCCGTCTGAATCAGGACATCCATTGAATTCTTCTAAACCAGGAACTTCTGGACAAAGATCATGTTTATCATATATGCCGTCACCATCTGTATCAGTTCCACCAAAATTGAAAGCAACTCCTACAGAATGTTGGAAATGTTTTGTTAAGTAGTCTTTAAAAGAATGCTTGTATGTTGACTGCGCTGTGATTCCAAAATTGTCAGAAAACCAATACGCCAAACCAACGGTTCCATTTAAAGTTCCAGCTCCAATTAAAGCACCAGAATCTCCAGAAGTAGATGTTGGGCTGTAAGGTCCTTTTTCGATCCAAGTATATCCACCACCAACTCCAACAAATGGCTCTAGTTTTTTAGTGTTTAATAAACCGGAAAGGCTATATTTTACATTTCCATCAACTGCATAATACATTAAGTTATTTACAGAAACTGGAGTTCCATCCTCAGTTTGTCCCCATTTATCAAGTCTGTTGATAGATGCCGAAATACCTACTGAGAAACCCTCATCTATGTATTTTTGTAGTGTAATTAAAGAGACTGAAGGAAGAATGCTCCAGTTGTCTTCCACGTTATAAAATTCTTGGAAATAATCTCCTTGAGGAGCGTCTTCACCGACAGGAAATACATCTACAGCATTTACACCTATTGTAATTTGCCATGGGTTATTTTCGTCTTGTGCATTTACATTACCAATCGCAAACACTAGTAATGTTGTGAGAATTAATCTGTTAAGATTTTTCATGAGTGATGTTTTTAATTTATTTGATTAATTAGTTGCAAAAATAAGGCGTTAATTCTATAAAACAAATATTCTACACAAAAAAAACAATATTAATTTCAAAGGGCTACAGGTTAACGAAATTTGAATTTAAAAGTGTCTTAAAGCTAATACACTTTAACCTGTAAACTGGCGTTTATATACACGATTATTTTTTTGGTAACCTTATACCCCATTTCCTCAATAATTTTCGAATAATTTTCGAGTTGAGCTTCGTATTTATCGTAAGAGTCACCTGTTTTATAATCAATAATTACGGCTGTGGAGTCTTTGAAAACAACCAACCGATCTGGAATAATGATTTTTCCACTGGAAGTCATAATTTCTCTTTCGTTATAAACCTCTAAGTCTGAACTAAAATAGGGTGCTAACAATGGATGGCCAACAATCGCCTCTAAGGTCTTTAAAAGTGCGTCGCTTTGAGCTGATGATATCACACCTGCATTAAAAAAATCATTCAACGTAATTTCAATGTCGTCTTTGGTATAAATTTTTGACATTAGTAAATGAACCAAATTCCCTCTCTCAAGTGCTTCTTTTTGTACAGTATCCCATAGGTATCCCGCATTTGTTGCCATTGATACATTGAGATGTGCCTTTGGAGTTGATATAAATTTACTCTGATATACTGTCGGATATTTGGCGGGTTTTGGAGTTTCTATGCTTTGGAGCTTTCCAAGCTCATATTCCAACTTTCCGTCTTTCCAACGTCCTGATGATTTTAAATAATTAATTAAAAGTCCGGAATATGTTTTAAGATTTTCAGCTCCATTTTTGGCAACCGCTGCATTTCCAACAATATATAATTGCTCAACTGCCCTAGTGAGCGCTACGTACAACAGGTTAATGTTGTCGAGCTCCAATTTTGATTGGTGGTCCTTAAAGATGGCAGCGCCTTCCGTTCCAAATGCTTCAAAATCTTTGTTATAATTTAATAAAAAATGTGAAAAAGGAGCAAAAGAAGTATCCATTGGCATCCATTCTTTAGGCTCCAATTCTTTATAAATATCCAATTCTGCAAATGGAAAAATAACAACTGGGAACTCCAGTCCTTTAGATTTATGAATCGTCATTATTTGAACGGCATTTATTCCTTTTGGAGTGACGACACTTAAAGTGTCCTTTTTTAGATTGTAGTGATCTATAAATTGACGGACACTCGATGTTGTTTTTTGAGTGAATTCAATTACAAAATCTAGGAAAAACTGAATGTAAGCATTCGAGGTTTTTACAAGTTGAAAACTACTAATTATATACTCTACAGATTCATATATAGAAAGTTGTAATGCTGTTCTAAGATTGAAATTTAGTCCTAAGGGTTGCAGCGCTCGAAAAAAAGCAACACGATTTAAAGGGATACACTTTAAACGAAATAAGTGTGGATCCCCTACATCGGTATGGGTTGCAACATAATTGATCACCTCGAGTTTGGCTTGTATATTAGAAGGTTCATGCATATATTCCAATACGTTCATAATATGATTTACTTCTGGTGACTGTGCCACTAATAGAGTTTCACTCGAGACAATATCAATTTTAGATTGGCTCAATAAATTTGCCACAGCAACTCCTTCTTTTCGTTTTCGAACCAACACACAAATATCTTTCATGGCTGCATCCTCGCTTGAATCTAAATAAGATCGAATAATTTTTAAAACTTTTTCTGCATATAAAAGTGATTTATCTGCTCCCTTTTCAAACTCCAAAAAGGAAATATTCACATACCCCTTCTTGTTTTTAAATCCTAATTGAGACGCTGACTGGTATAGTGCCTTATAGGTGTCATTTGAGAAAACAACCGTTGATAGGTGTTTAAAAAATTTGTTGTTAAAATCAACCACCTGACTGCAACTTCTATAATTTGTTGGAAGTTTAGAAAGTGTCGCTTCAAAAGGGAATGTAGTCGCATTGTTATACAAATTGATAAACTGCTCTGACTTCCCACCTCTCCATCGATAAATTGCTTGTTTGGCATCTCCTACCAACATAGAACTCCCATTTTCTTGCGCCAATGTGTTTATTATTAAGGGAGTCAAATTTTCCCATTGTAATTCGGAAGTATCTTGAAACTCATCAATAAAAAAATGATTAAATTTTTCACCGATACGTTCATAAATATAAGGTGCTGGCTGATCTTTTATTTGCTGACTTATGATGGTATTAAATTCAGAAATCATCAACAAATTTTCTTCGTCTTTGATCGTTTTTAGTTCTTGATGAATCAAATTCAAAACCGAAAGTGGTGTGGTGTTTTTTCTAATATTATTTAAATACCGAATACGATAAACGGATTCTTTGGTTTTTTGAAATACCGCTACAAGTTGGGGGCGTAGCCTATCAATAGCGGCGGTAACACTAGGGGAGGCTTTTTTGGTGTACAACGCGGTGGTTTCTATGGATTGTTGCCATTGGGCTGTAAAACTAAGATCAAATTTTTTGGATCTTAATGCCTTAAAATGTTTTGGTAAGGACCCTCTTGTAAAATCTGAAAATTCAATACCACTGGCTGAAATCAACTCTAAAATCTGGGTGGACAACGCAACAATCTGTAGTTCTGTTTCGCGAATCTCTTTTATTAAGGTTGATTTCAGGGTGCCAAAATCTTGTAACGTACATTGAGAAAGTTCTTCTAGATAAGGCGCATCTGATTCTCTTGTTAAAAGCTTGGCTGTTTTGGCTAAATCTAAAGCAATGTTCCAACTTTTATCATCGTCTGCTTTTTCAATCGCAAACTCAACCAACACTTTTGTGAGTTCCTTATTTTTTCCAGCTTTGGACAGTAAACGACTGACCGCTTTTTTTAGTAAAAAATCTGTGTCTAATTCAACCTCAAAATTCATGGGGAGTTTTAAATCGAATGCAAAAGTGCGAATCAGTTTTTGAGTAAACTTATCAATTGTAGAAATGTCAAATGCTGCATAATTATGCAGTATTTTACTGAGAAGTTGGTTGGATTTATGGTGAATTTCTTTTGGCGAACGATCTAACTCTTTAACAACTTGTTCAAATAAGGCATCTGATTTTGTTAAGATAGACGGTGCAGCAAATGTCATTAGCGCTTCTATAACTCGCGTTTTCATTTCATCCACAGCCTTGTTTGTAAAGGTAATTGCTAAAATATGGCGATGAGGTAAAAACTCTTTGGAAGTCAAAACTATTTTTAAATAGTCTTTGACCAAGGTAAATGTTTTACCACTTCCTGCCGATGCATTATAGATGTTGAATGTTGATGCGTTCACTAAATAAAATTTATACCAAAATAAACAATCTTAATTACATATGCCTATAATTATTATTTGAATATTGTAACTTTGGAATTATTATTTAAACATTTTAAAACAAATTTTTATGGCTTTTGAATTACCAAAATTAAATTATGCTTATGATGCTCTCGAACCGAATATTGATGCACGAACAATGGAAATCCACCATTCAAAACATCATAACGGCTATACAAACAATCTAAACGCTGCAATTGCTGGCACGGATTTAGAAAACAAATCCATTGAAACAATCCTTGAAAACTTGGACATGTCTAATAAGGCTGTCCGAAATAACGGTGGTGGATTTTACAACCATTCGCTGTTTTGGGAAGTTATGAATCCCGTAGGAAAAGAAGACCTTTCGGGCGAACTCAAAGATGCTATTCTTGCTGCTTATGGTTCTTTTGAGGGTTTTAAAACCGCATTCAGTAAAGCTGCTGCAACGCAGTTTGGATCTGGATGGGCTTGGTTGTGTGTCCATAAAGGTGGAAAAGTTGAGGTGTGTTCTACACCAAATCAAGACAACCCATTAATGCCAGGTGTGTCCTGTGGAGGAACTCCAATTTTAGGCCTAGATGTATGGGAACATGCCTATTACTTGAACTACCAAAACCGTCGTCCAGATTATATTGAAGCGTTCTTTAATGTGATTAATTGGAAAGAGGTTGAAACACGTTTTGCTGCTGCAAAATAAGAGTTAAAAAAATGTGGAAAATAAAAAAGGTGAACTTGCGTTCACCTTTTTTGCCCCAAATCTACCATGAACTTAACCTACTTATGTTATGGTGATTCAAATATATAAGTTTAATGAGTAGTAAAAATTTATTTTAGATAAACTGCATATTTACTAGATAAACTGCACTTTTTATCAGTAAGCTCTCTCGTTATTTTCTTCAAAAAAGTTTATGAATGCCCTATTTACTACTCGATTACCTCCGGGGGTCGGGTAATTTCCTGTGAAATACCAATCTCCTAAATTTTTCGGACAGGCTTTATGTAAATTCTCTATAGATTGAAATATGATTTTAACCTCAGCATTGATTCCATCTTCACTCAATAGCTCTGCAATTTTGTCCGACACTTGTTGAGGTGTAAATGGTGCATAAATTTCTTTTACAAAATTTTGAACCTTCGAGTCTTCTAAATTTTCTTGGGCTTTACATCGTGTATAAATCTCTTCGACAATATGATACATGTCAGCATCTTTTAACAGAGACAGTGCGGCTCTAAACGCAACCAACCCTTCGAGGTTTGCCATATCAATTCCATAACAATCTGGATAGCGAATTTGAGGCGCTGAAGACACCACCACAATTCGTTTTGGCGTTAAACGATCCAACATCTTCAGAATACTTTTCTTTAGGGTTGTGCCTCGAACGATGCTATCATCAATAATAACAAGGTTATCTTCTGGCTTAATAACGCCATAAGTAACATCGTACACATGCGCTACCAAATCATCACGGCTACTATCTTCTGTGATAAAGGTTCTTAACTTGACATCTTTAATAGCAATTTTTTCGACACGTGTATGTTCCGAAAGTATCTGTGTTACTTTTTCCGCAGAAAGAGAGCGTTTTCCTTTTAAAATTTGTTCAGTTTTCGTTTTATTCAAATACTCTTCAACATTTTCAATCATCCCAAAAAACGATGTTTCTGCTGTATTAGGAATGTATGAAAAAACGGTGTTTTTAATATCATAATCTACATGCTTCAAAACTTCAGGAACAATCAGTTTTCCGAGTAATTTTCGTTCTTGATAAATTTCGGCATCACTTCCTCTGGAAAAATAAATACGTTCAAACGAACAAGCCTTGCGCTCTAAAGGTTCTAAAATTTTGTTTATGGATGTTTCTCCTGATTTTTTTGTAATAATCGCACTTCCAGGAGGTAACTCGTGAACTTCATCATAGTTAACATTAAAAACTGTTTGAATCACTGGACGCTCGGAAGCGACAACGACAACTTCATCATCCATGTAGTAATAGGCTGGTCGGATGCCCGATGGATCTCTTAAAACAAAAGAATCTCCATGCCCTAAAAGCCCCGCCATAGCATAACCACCGTCCCAGCTTTTAGCCGCTTTGGTTAATATTTTTTTAAGGTTTAAACGCTCCGCAATCAAGGGTGAACATTCCATTTTATTATAGCCTTCCTTTTTGAGCTTTTTATAAAGTTTTGAAACCGAATCATCCAGAAAATGTCCAATTTTCTCCATAATGGTAATGGTATCTGTGTACTCTTTAGGGTGCTGTCCAATCTTAACAAGATTTTTAAATAAGCTTTTAACATTCGTCATGTTAAAATTTCCTGCTAAAATCAAATTTCGATGCATCCAATTGTTCTGCCTCAAAAAGGGGTGTACGCTTTCAACACTGTTTTTGCCAAATGTACCATAACGGACATGACCCAGCATGACCTCTCCTAAATACGGCACTGCTTTTTTTTGTGCCTCCGCATCATTCGTCAATTCTGGATGCTCTGCCAATACATCATTAATTCGATTATTAATCTGAGCAAAAATATCTTGAATGGGCTGTTGCGCAACCGAACGCACACGACTTATATAGCGCTCTCCAGGTTGCATGTCTAATTTAATACTTGCAAAACCTGCACCGTCTTGACCACGGTTGTGTTGCTTTTCCATTATGAGATACATCTTATTGATTCCATAAAAAGCTGTTCCATATTTCTTTTTATAAAACTCTAATGGTTTTAAAAGTCTAATGTGTGCAATTCCACATTCGTGTTTTATAGCATCGCTCATTTTCGTTTCCTAATTATATATTAAATAAAAAACGCACCAAATTGGCGCGTTTAATTATGTTGTTAACTCTATTTCAAATCTTGTCAGATCTTTAAAAGCTTTGAGGCGTGTGTGCACCTCTTCGGGGTGTAAAGACTCCAAACGTTCTGTGCCAAATTTCTCAACACAAAACGATGCAAGCGTGGACCCATAAATAACCGCTTTTTTCATGTTCTCGAAAGATATGTTTTCTGTCTGGGCTAAAAACCCTGCAAATCCTCCTGCAAAAGTATCGCCTGCTCCAGTAGGGTCAAAAACAGATTCTAATGGGAGAGCCGGTGCAAAAAATACATTGGTTCCATTGAATAGTAATGCTCCATGTTCTCCTTTTTTGATGACCACATACTCGGGGCCCATCTCATGTATTTTTCTTGCCGCAGTTACTAAAGAGTATTCTCCTGTTAATTGGCGGGCTTCTTCGTCGTTAATAGTAATCACATTCACCCGCTTAATAACTTCTAAAAGGTCATTCAGTGCATGGTCCATCCAAAAATTCATCGTGTCTAAAATAACCAATGTAGAGGCGTCTGACATTTGATCTAAAACACTAGATTGTACAATCGGGTGTAAATTTCCTAAAACCAAAATTTTCGCATCTTTATAAGCTTCAGGTACTATCGGTTGAAAGTTTTCTAATACGTTAAGTTCGGTTGCCAACGTATCCCGTGTATTCATATCGTTGTGATAGCGTCCACTCCAAAAAAAGGTCTTCCCTTCTTTTTCTATTTTGATACTTGAAATATCGATATCTCTCTCAAGAAAAAGATCTAAATAATCCTGAGGAAAATCACCGCCCACTACGGAAACAATCGCGCTATCAACTTCAAATTGCGAGGCAGAAAGCCCTATGTAGGAAGCCGATCCGCCAAGAATTTTGTCAGTCTTTCCAAAAGGAGTTTCAACAGCATCAAATGCGACGGTTCCAACAATTACCAATTTACTCATAGGATATTTTAAAATTTTAAAGAGCAAAGTTACGTATTTTTTAGTCCTTATAAAACAATAAACTACGCTCTAATGACTTAATTTATTTACGCCCAAAATCGGCAGGAATTTCGCCCCAAGCCTTGGTTTCCCATTTGACAATAGTGGTGGTGTAAGTGTTGTTTGTTAGCCATAAAACAGCTCGATCTACAAGAGTAAATAAAGCCGTATTCGCGGCAGTGCGTTGCAGTTTGGTGTTGCATTGTTTTTTTTTGACCCAGCTCATGGCAGTCCTTGAATCTGTATAAAGAATTCGATCGCTGTTATTTTGTTTTAAAAATGCCAAACCATGTACAAGGGCTAAAAACTCCCCCACATTGTTTGTTCCATGTTGGTATGGGCCTTTACGAAATAATTCTTTTTTGGACTGAGTATCGACTCCTCGGTATTCCATTATGCCTGGGTTGCCACTAGAAGCGGCATCCACTGCAATAGAATTGTAATTCGGTTGACCAATAAGTTTCAATCGGGTTTCGGACAAAGCACTCGAAAATTTTTTGCTCTTGCCAATATAATCTTTATAATTTCCTTTCAGTGCGGTTTTTGCTAATTCAAATGTTGGAAATGATTTGTATTGTGCTCCTTCAAAATTTGTGATTTGTGATTTACAATCATCCCAGGTTTCAAAAACTCCCGTACGATGTCCTTTCCAAACCGTATAATATTTTTTTTTTGGTTTAGCCATTTTTAGAAAGTATCTGTTGAACAATTTCCGGGAAGTATCTCATTTCTAATTCATGAATTTTAGCAGCAACATCACTAGGAGTGTCTTTGGCGGTAATGGTACATTTTGCTTGAAAAATAATCGCCCCCTCGTCGTAATGCTCGTTCACATAATGAATTGTAATCCCCGATTCCGTCTCCCTGTTTTCAACCACAGCTTCGTGCACATACATCCCATACATGCCTTTTCCGCCATATTTTGGTAATAAAGCAGGGTGTACATTCACCACTTTGTTTTCATAGTTTTCTAATAAATGTTCCGGAAATTTCCATAAAAACCCAGCTAATACAATTAAGTCAAGGTTTTTTAAATTTTCAACTGCCCAATTAGAATCGTTCAGTTGGTGTTTATTAAACACCAGGCTTTGAACCCCCAACTTCTTGGCACGCTCTAAAACTAAGGCGTTTGGATTGTTTGAAAGAACCAAAACTACTTCAGCTTTCTTGTTATTTTGAAAATATGTAATGATATTTTCGGCATTCGATCCAGATCCAGAAGCAAAAATTGCAATTCGTTTCATTAAAAATTTTTTTGGGTGGGGATTGTTCAACAAAAAAAAGAATAATAATCCACATTGAGAAGTAAAACACTAACACATCGTCGATTTTAACACAAATAAGTGCACATTTTTAAACTAATTATGTTTTTTAATATAAAGTTTTTTACTTTTGCATCCTAATTTAAACTTAAAATTAAAGATTATGTCAGACATTGCATCAAGAGTAAAAGCGATTATCGTGGACAAATTGGGCGTTGATGAAAACGAAGTAGTAACAGAAGCTAGCTTCACAAACGACCTAGGCGCAGATTCGTTAGATACTGTAGAGCTAATAATGGAATTTGAAAAAGAATTTGACATTCAAATCCCAGATGATCAAGCAGAAAACATTGCTACTGTAGGTCAGGCTGTTTCATATATTGAAACTGCAAAATAATACCTTTTAATTTTTTATGGAACTAAAGCGCGTTGTAGTAACAGGCTTGGGAGCTTTGACTCCCATAGGCAATAACAAAGACGCTTATTGGGAAGCCCTAATAAGTGGTACTAGTGGTTGTGCTCCTGTAACTTATTTTGATACCGAACATTTCAAAACAAAATTTGCTTGTGAATTAAAAAATTTCGATGTAACGGACTTCTTAAATCGTAAAGAAGCCCGAAAAATGGATCGGTTTGCGCAATATGCTATGGTAGCTTCTGACGAAGCTATCATAGATGCCAAACTAGATTTAGACACCTTAAACAAATTTAGAGTAGGTGTTATTTGGGGTGCTGGAATTGGCGGAATTGAAACCTTCCAAAACGAGGTAATGAACTTTGCCAATGGAAATGGGACCCCTAGATTTAATCCCTTTTTTATTCCTAAAATGATTGCAGATATTGCGCCTGGTAATATTTCTATCAAACATGGATTTATGGGGCCAAATTATACAACCGTATCTGCTTGTGCGTCCTCAGCTAATGCTATTTTTGACGCTTTAAATTTAATTCGTCTTGGACACTGTGACGTTATTGTTACTGGCGGAAGTGAAGCAACTGTAAACGAATCAGGAATGGGTGGGTTTAATGCAATGCATGCGTTATCTACAAGAAATGAAAGCCCAGAAACAGCTTCGAGGCCTTTTGATGCCACCAGAGATGGTTTTGTATTGGGCGAAGGAGCAGGAGCACTTGTTTTAGAGGATTATGACCACGCCAAGGCTAGAGGAGCTAAAATCTATGCAGAACTAATCGGAGGTGGACTCTCATCAGATGCCTACCACATGACAGCACCACATCCTGACGGAGTTGGCGTTATTGCAGTGATGAAAAACTGTTTGGAAAATGCAGGAATTAAACCAGAAGATGTCGATGCGATTAATACTCATGGAACTTCTACACCATTGGGAGATGTCGCTGAATTAAAAGCAATCTCAGAAGTTTTTGGAGCACATGCCAAAAACATAAATATAAATTCTACGAAATCCATGACTGGACACTTACTTGGTGCCGCTGGAGCAATTGAAGCTATTTCTGCTATTTTATCGATAGAGCATGGCATCGTTCCTCCAACAATCAACCACGTTACTCCAGATGAAAACATTGACCCAGAATTAAACCTTACCCTAAACAAGGCTCAAAAACGAGATGTTAAAATCGTGATGAGTAATACGTTTGGTTTTGGTGGTCATAACGCTTGTGTTGTGTTTAAGAAATTAGATTAACCTCTATTGATTTCTTTTCGAAACATATTCAAACCAAATTCTCCTAATAACACTTCATTAAAGGCTTCTTTAAGCCAAATTGTTGGATACACTCCTAAAAAATTATATTACTATATAAAAGCCTTTACACACGGCTCAACCAATCAAAAAGATTCTTTTGGAAACTCAATAAGCTATGAACGCTTAGAATATGTTGGGGATGCTGTATTAAGTGCTGTCATCGCTCATTATCTCTTTGAAAAAGTTCTTGATGGCAACGAAGGATATTTAACAAAAATGCGTTCAAAAATTGTCAGCAGAGAACATCTTAACGAAATCGGAAAAGAACTGGGGCTTTCATCTTTTTTACGTACAAAAATTCCCATCAGTCAGTTTGGGGATAACATTCATGGGAATTTGTTGGAATCCTTAATTGGAGCTGTTTTTTTGGATAAAGGATATGCCGTTTGTGAAAAATTTATTTACAAAAGGGTCATTACCCCTCATGTGGACATTGATCTTTTGGAAGGAAAAGTAATCAGCTACAAAAGCCTTATTATTGAATGGTGTCAAAAAGAAAAGAAACATTTTAATTTTGAAAACCAGAAAGATGCGGGACAAGACATTCTTCAACATTTTTCTGTAAAACTTCTTATTGACGGAAAAACTATTGCAAAAGCTCGCGCAACTTCTAAAAAGAAAGCAGAGGAAAAAGTCTCAAAACGCGCTTATTTTGCGTTGCAAGGAAAGATTGATAAGTCCTATTAATCAAAAACTCAGAAAAACTATAACGTTTTCGTAACAATTTAACTCTAAGAAGCATCAATACGAAGTCAATTATTGTGTGAATATCTTATATTTACAAAATGTTTATTAAGACACATGGCAGTACACAAACTTCTTGTTGATGATTTTGAAGATGCAAATTACTCGCTATTGGCTATCCATAGCGATATTGAAGACTATCGGTTGGCATACTTTTTAAACCAAAATTTGGCAATACGGTTGGTGCGCACAAAAGAAGATTTAGATTTCACAAATTCGACTGCTTCTTTTTCTGTTTTTGAATGGAATGATAACGCTTTACAAACATCGTGGCATCTCATTAAAAACAATTGCCTTGTAGAAAATAGTGTGCCTATTTCGACCGGCTTATTTGCAGAAAGTAACGATCATGCATGGACTGTACATTCCTTATTATCTGATCACGCTTCAGTTGATTATTTTTTAAAAATTGACAACGGTGGTGGAATTATAAATGAAAAAGAAGTCCTAAATACGATTCAAAATATATCCAAAATATCCACAGCTTATCGTGTGGATGTTTTACAACTAAAATCAAAAGAACATTTAATATTTAATTAATGTCACATAAAAGAAAAAAAACAAAAATAGTCGCGACTCTAGGCCCAGCAATAAGTTCAAAGGAAATGCTCCTAAAAATGGTTGCTGCTGGAGTTAATGTGTTTAGAATTAATTTTTCACATGCAGACTATGAAGATGTAAAAACTCGTATCAAAAACATTCGAGAGATCAATGAGGAACATGGTTACAATGCTTGCATTTTAGCAGATTTACAAGGACCTAAACTCCGTGTAGGCGTCATGAAAGATGATGTGGTTGTAAACCCAGGGGATGAAATTATATTTGCTACAGGCGAACGTTTTGAAGGTACTAAAGAACGCGTTTATATGACCTATGAACGTTTTCCTTTAGACACAAAACCAGGCGAACGTATTTTATTGGATGATGGGAAACTTCTTTTTGAAGTCATTTCTAGTAACCAAAAAGATGAGGTAAAGGCCAAAGTCATTCAAGGAGGTCCTTTGAAGTCAAAAAAAGGGGTTAACTTACCTAACACTGATATCTCACAGCCAGCACTTACCGAAAAAGATAAAGAAGATGCGATATTTGCAATTTCTCAAGAAGTGGATTGGATGGCACTTTCGTTTGTAAGACACCCCGAAGATTTAATGGAGTTGCAAGACTTAATCGCTGAACACAGTCCTTCTAAAATTCCAATTATCGCCAAAATAGAAAAACCAGAGGCGGTAGAAAATATTGATAAAATTGTGGCGTATTGTGATGGATTAATGGTTGCCAGAGGCGATTTGGGAGTTGAAATTCCAGCGCATCAAGTCCCCTTAATTCAAAAACAATTGGTTCTAAAAGCCAAGCAAGCGCGTATCCCAGTCATTATTGCGACCCAAATGATGGAGTCCATGATTAACAGCCTTACGCCTTCGCGTGCTGAAGTTAATGACGTTGCCAACTCGGTAATGGATGGTGCAGATGCCGTAATGCTTTCTGGTGAAACTTCTGTTGGACAATACCCTGTTCAAGTGATTGAAAAAATGTCAGATATTATAAAAACTGTCGAAAGTTCAGAGTTAATTAATGTGCCTCAGAATCCACCGCACATTCGCACAAAACGTTACATTACAAAGTCTATTTGCTATCATGCCGCAAATATGGCTAATGAAATTAACGCACGTGCCATTTCAACCTTAACAAACAGTGGATATACTGCTTTTCAGATTTCGGCTTGGCGTCCTGATGCTCATATTCTTGTGTTTTCATCGAACAAACGAATTATTTCTCAGTTGAATTTGCTGTGGGGAGTTCGTGCCTTTCATTATGACAAATTTTCGTCTACGGACCAAACGATTAATGATGTGAATGAAATTGCTTTTAATAAGGGATACGTTGAAAAAGACGATATGGTCATTAGTTTGGCGGCTATGCCAATGAAAGAAAAAGGGATGGTTAATACACTAAGAGTCACTGAAGTTAAGGACTACTCAAAAAAGTAAGTTGAGACTCCATATAAGAACTATCTAAACTAAAAACTGAAATAAATCAGGTTTTTCGTTTAGGTAGTCTCCATAAAAATTATATTCTTTCATTTTTGCAATCAAGGGCTCTAAATCGTGTTGAGATTTTAGCTCAATTCCCACCACTGCAACATCATTTTCTCTATTCACCTTTTTGGTGTATTCAAAGTGTGCGATGTCATCATTCGGTCCTAATATATCGACTACAAACTCTCGCAAAGCACCCGCACGTTGAGGGAACGTAACTATAAAGTAATGTTTTAGGTTTGAGTAGAGTAAAGCACGTTCTTTAATCTCCGCAGTTCGTGTAATATCATTATTGCCGCCACTGATAATACACACTACATTTTTTCCTTTTATTTCGTCTTTATATTCTTCCAAAGCAGATACACTTAATGCACCAGCGGGTTCGGCTATAATCGCTTCCTTATTATATAAATCTAAGATCGTTTGACACGCATTACCTTCATGAATCGTAATCATATCATGTAGGTTGCTCTTACAAATCGTAAAGTTTTTATCTCCAACACGCTTGACTGCTGCGCCATCTACAAAATTATCAATCGCTTCTAATTCTACAACTTCTCCTTTTTGAAACGCCATTTTCATGGAAGGAGCTCCTTCTGGCTCCACACCAATGATTTTAGTGTTTGGAGATAACTGTTTAAAAACCGTGGACAGCCCCGAAGCAAGTCCGCCTCCACCAACGGCTACAAATATATAATCAATGGGAGTCCCTGTTTGGTGGATCAATTCCAAGCCTAATGTTGCCTGACCCTCTATAACTTTTTCGTCGTTGAAAGGGTGTATGAATGTTTTCTGGCGTTCTGTACAATCTTTTATAGCGGCATTGTATGCATCGTCAAAACTGTCACCTATCAGAATGATTTTGACAAAGTGTTCCCCAAACATTTTGGCCCGCTCAATTTTTTGATTCGGGGTGGTGGACGGCATAAAAATAGTCCCCTGTATCTTTAATAGTTTACAGGACAATGCAACTCCCTGAGCGTGATTTCCTGCACTTGCACATACCACTCCGTTAGCAGCTTCTTGTTCAGTTAAAGAAGACATTTTATTATAAGCGCCTCTAATTTTATAGGATCGAACAACTTGCAAATCTTCGCGTTTAAAACTAATGTTACAATCGTACGTTGATGAATACTGCATGTTGGGGGTCAAAGGCGTAATATTGGCTACACCTTCTAGTTTTTTTGCAGCAGCTTCAACTGCTTCAATTGTTGGAAAATAAGGAGTCGTGTCGGACATTCGTTTTAGGCGTCTGTTTTTATAACTTTCATTGCGGTCATAGAGGCTCTTAATTTTGCTCCTACGACTTCTACTGGGTGATTTCTAATAATCGCATTAATTCTAATTAATTCTTGATTATCAACTCCGTTCTCTGAACTGAATGATTTACCAATAACATCCGTTTTTACAGTCTTCATAAAGTCTGTTAACAACGGTTTACAAGCATGATCAAATAAATAGCAGCCATATTCTGCCGTATCAGAAATTACACGGTTCATTTCAGCTAATTTCATTCTTGCAATTGTATTTGCAATTAATGGCGTTTCGTGCAAAGACTCGTAATATGCAGAAGCGTCAATAATGCCAGAATCTGTCATTGCTTCAAAAGCTAATTCAACACCAGCTCTAACAAAAGCAACTAATAACGTTCCGTGATCAAAATATTCTTGTTCTGTAATTTCTTGTTCTGTAATTGTTTGCTTTTCAAAAGCGGTTTCTCCTGTAGCCGCCCTCCAAGTTAATAAATTTTTATCATCATTCGCCCAATCTTCCATCATTGTTTTAGAAAAATGACCCGTCATAATATCATCCATATGTTTTTGGAACAATGGACGCATAATCTCTTTTAATTCTTCAGAAAGTCTAAATGCTTCTACTTTTGCAGGATTCGACAGTCTGTCCATCATATTGGTAATACCTCCATGCTTTAATGCTTCGGTAACAGTTTCCCATCCGTACTGAATTAATTTAGCAGCATATCCGGCATCAATTCCTTCTGCTACCATTTTATCAAAAGATAAAATTGCTCCTGTTTGTAACAACCCACATAAAATAGTTTGCTCTCCCATTAAATCAGACTTTACCTCAGCAACAAATGAAGATTCTAAGACCCCTGCTCTATGCCCCCCTGTGGCAACTGCATAGGCTTTTGCTTGCGCCCAGCCTTTTCCTTCTGGATCATTTTCTGGATGTACTGCGGTTAATGTTGGCACTCCAAACCCTCTTTTATATTCTTCTCTAACTTCAGAACCAGGACATTTTGGTGCGACCATAATTACAGTTAAGTCTTCACGGATTTGCATTCCCTCTTCAACAATATTAAAACCATGAGAATAAGACAATGTGGCTCCTTTTTTTAGTAAAGGCATAATTGTTTTTACCACATTTGTGTGTTGCTTATCTGGGGTCAGGTTAATAACTACGTCTGCTGATGGCAATAATTCTTCATACGTTCCAACATTAAAATTGTTAGACGTTGCATTTACATACGACTCTCTTTTTTGGTCTATCGCAGCTTGTCTAAGTGTATAAGAAATATCTAAACCAGAATCTCTCATATTTAAACCTTGGTTTAATCCTTGGGCTCCACAACCTACAATAACAATTTTCTTGCCTTTTAGTGCGGCTACTCCATCTTCAAATTCTGAAGCGTCCATAAAACGACATTTCCCTAATTGCTCTAATTTTTCTCTTAATGTTAATGTGTTGAAATAATTTGCCATTTTGTTAATTTTTGAATGCATTTAGCATTTCCGTTATTTTTAATTTGTCTTTGGTTATTGCAATACGTCCCGATCGTACAAACTGCATGATCCCGAATGCGCTTAATTCTCTGTGTAATTGTTCTAGTTCACTTCTGCGTCCCGATTTTTCAAGTACAAAAAACTCTTTGTTTACAGTAACGATTCGTGCATTGCTTTCTTTGATTATATTTTGAATTTGACGCTCTTCAAACAATAAGTCTGATTTAATTTTAAACAAGCATGATTCTTGATAAATCGTATCTTCTTCGTTGTGGTAATAGGCTTTTATAACCTCCACTTGTTTTTCAATTTGCCCAAGAATCTTTTTGATTTGATCTTCGGTCATACTCACCAAAATAGTGAATCGCGATACACCTTCAATTTCTGAAACAGAGGTATTGATACTTTCAATGTTGATGTGTCTTCTCTGAAAAATTGCTGAAATACGATTGAGCAATCCTATATTGTTTTCAGTATATATTGAAATTGTATAAAGTTGTTTTTCTGTTCCCATTCTTATTCTAATCTTATCTCTGAAACCGATGCTCCCGATGGAACCATTGGAAATACGTTGTTTTCTTTTTCTACACAAACTTCTAAGAAGTACGGTTCATCACTGGCGATCATTTCTTTTACTGCCGCTGCCAGATTCTCTCTTTTGGTTACTTTTTTTGCTTCTATATAATAGCCTTGTGCAATCGCCACAAAGTTAGGGTTCACCATTTCGGTTGAGGCATAACGCTTATCAAAAAATAGTTGTTGCCATTGACGTACCATTCCTAAAAACTCGTTATTCAATACGACTATTTTCACAGGAACTTTGTTCTGAAAAATAGTGCCTAACTCTTGGATTGTCATTTGATATCCGCCGTCACCAATAATCGCAACAACTTCCCTTTCTGGAGCCGCCATTTTAGCACCAATTGCTGCTGGCAATGCAAAGCCCATAGTGCCGAGACCACCGGAGGTGATGTTGCTTTTACTAACGTTAAAGTCCGCATAACGACAGGCAATCATTTGATGTTGCCCCACATCTGTAACAATCGCTGCTTCGCCTTTGGTTTGACTGTTTATTTCTTTAAGTACTTCGCCCATAGTAAGGCCTTTGGCTGTTGGATGAAGGTCATTTTTGATCACTTTATCGTATTCAATAGTATATAGATCCTTAAATTTCTGCAACCAATCTGGATGTGAATTAGTATTTAGCAATGATACTAATTTTTTCAAACTTGCTTTGGCATCTCCCAAAACTGCGACATCTGTTTTTACATTTTTATCAATTTCTGCGGGATCGATTTCAAAATGAACAATTTTGGCTTGTGTTGCATACTCGTCTAATTTTCCTGTCACACGATCGTCGAATCGCATTCCAATTGCGATCAATACGTCACATTCATTTGTCAGCACGTTAGGAGCATAATTTCCATGCATTCCAACCATCCCAACATTTAATGGGTGTGCGGTAGGAATTGCTGAAGCGCCCAAAATGGTCCATGCGGATGGGATCCCCGTTTTTTCAATCACAGCCTTCAATTCTTCTTCGGCTTTCCCAAGAATCACGCCTTGACCCCAAACAATCATCGGTTTTTTGGCAGAATTGATAAGCGTAGCGGCAGCGGTAATAGAATTTTCATCTATTTCTGGAACAGGCTTATAGCTACGAACACCTGTACATTTTTTGTATTGGAAGTCAAATTCTTCGAATTGGGCATCCTTTGTAATGTCAATTAAAACAGGTCCTGGACGACCACTTCTAGCAATATAAAAAGCACGAGCAATCACTTCTGGGATTTGAGATGCTTTTGTGATTTGGTGATTCCACTTGGTAACAGGGGTAGAAATTCCAACAATATCTGTTTCCTGAAACGCATCACTCCCTAACAAATGCGATGGCACTTGCCCTGTAATACATACAATGGGTGTTGAGTCTATTTGTGCGTCTGCTATTCCTGTAATTAAATTGGTTGCACCGGGTCCCGAAGTGGCCATAGCAACACCTACTTTTCCAGAAATACGGGCATAGCCTTGAGCAGCATGAGCGGCACACTGTTCGTGTCTTGTAAGCACGTGGTTTATTTTGCCTTCATATTTATAGAGTTCATCATACACGGGCATAATAGCTCCGCCAGGATAACCATATAAAGCCTCTACGCCTTCGGCTAATAAACATCTTACAATCGCTTCACTTCCTGAAATACGTTCTTTTGGTTGCTCTAAGTATTCCTTTTGTTTGGAGGTTACTGTTTCCATAATTATATTTTAAAATTCATCGGTTACACACCCTTCAGATGCCGATGAAACCGTTCTTGCATATTTATATAATACCCCTCTAGATACTTTAAGATCGGGTGCATTCCACTGGGCTTTTCGTTCTTTAAGTTCTTTTTCAGAAACCTCAAGAAGAATTGAATTTGTTTCGGCATCGATAGTGATGATATCTCCATCTTTTACCAGAGCTATCACTCCACCTTCTTGTGCTTCTGGTGTAATATGGCCCACAACAAATCCGTGTGTACCGCCTGAAAAACGTCCATCAGTAATTAAAGCGACATCTTTTCCTAAACCAGCGCCCATAATAGCTGCCGTTGGTTTTAACATTTCTGGCATTCCAGGTCCTCCTTTAGGACCTTCGTAACGAATGACAACTACATCGCCTTTATGAACTTTTCCATCACGAATGCCGTCATTAGCATCGTATTCTCCTTCAAAAACTTTTGCAGGTCCTCTAAATTTCAAGCCTTCTTTTCCTGTAATTTTAGCGACACTTCCTTCGGATGCTAAATTTCCATAAAGCATTCGTAAATGTCCTGAAGTTTTGATTGGCTCTTCAATTGTTTTGATTACATCTTGACCTTCAGAAAGATCTTGTACTTCAGATAAATTTTCAGCAATTGTTTTTCCGGTCACAGTCAAACAATCTCCATGAAGGAGTCCTTTGTTTAATAAGTATTTCATCACGGCTGGAATTCCTCCAACACGGTGTACATCTTCCATTAGGTATTTTCCACTGGGTTTCAAATCTGCTAAAAATGGGGTGCTATCACTAATTCTTTGAAAATCTTCAAGTGTAAATTTTATTTGGGATGCTCTTGCGATGGCTAAAAAATGGAGAACTGCATTGGTAGAACCGCCTAGAATGGTCACAAGTCGAATGGCATTTTCAAGGGATTTTTTGGTGATAACATCTGATGGCTTTATATCTTTTTCGAGCAATATGCGCATGGCTTCTCCTGCTTTAATTGCTTCGTTCTTTTTTTCTTCGCCTGTTGCTGGATTAGAGGAGTTAAAAGGCAAGGCCATTCCAAGTGCTTCAATGGCAGAGGCCATTGTATTAGCAGTGTACATCCCTCCACAAGCCCCAGCTCCTGGACACGCTTTCTCTACAATTTGATCGAATTCAGACTCAGACATTGTGCCTGCTACTTTACTTCCCCAAGCTTCAAATGCGGAAACAACATCTAGTTTTTTTCCATTATGACATCCCGAATCAATCGTTCCTCCATATACCAAAATGGCAGGCTTGTCAACCCGAATCATGGCCATTAAAGCGCCTGGCATGTTTTTGTCGCAACCCACAACCGTGATCAATCCATCATAACTCATTGCTTGAACAACAGTTTCCATGGAATCTGCAATGATATCTCTTGAGGGTAAAGAGAAACGCATTCCTGGTGTTCCCATTGAAATTCCATCGCTCACACCTATCGTGTTAAAAATAAGCCCTACAACTTCTTTGTTTAAAGTGCCTTCTTTTACCAACTTGGCTAAATCATTGAGGTGCATGTTACAAGGGTTGCCTTCATAACCTGTACTTGCAATTCCAACCAAGGGTTTTTCGAAATCCTCTTTAGTAAGCCCTATGGCATGTAGCATTGCTTGCGCTGCTGGCTGTGTTGGGTCTTGAGTTACCGTTCGGCTGTATTTGTTTAGTTGTTTCATGTGTCGAAATTATATTTTTACGCAGTTAGCGGGGAGATTATCTCTTTAAATGATCTAAACTCAACTGTTTAGAGTTGCTGTTAAACTATTGTTTTTTAGATAGTTACCCCACATATTGTATGACGTTCAGTGCTCAAAATAATATTAAACACGTGGCAAGTCACTATCGTCTTTTAGAGGCAATACGGAACTGCCCATCAAATAAGCATCTACGTGGTGTGCCGCCTGTCTTCCTTCAGAGATAGCCCAAACAATTAAGGATTGTCCGCGTCGCATGTCTCCTGCTACAAATATACCGGGTACATTCGTAACATAATCTTTAGTGGTGGCTTTGATGTTGGTTCTAAAATCCATTTCTAAACCAAATTGATCTGCCAATGTTTTTTCAGCACCTGTAAATCCTAGTGCCAATAATACTAAATCACAATCCCAAAGTTTTTCAGAATTTGGAACTTCATTTAATTGTGGACGTTCACCTTCTTTAAAAATCCATTCAACCTCAACGGTTTTTAAGGCTTTTAAGTTGCCTTTATCATCTCCAATAAATTCTTTGGTAGAGATGCTAAAAAATCGTTCTACTCCTTCTTGATGTGAAGAGGTTGTCTTTAGCTTCATTGGCCAATAGGGCCACGGTTGATTTGCAGGACGTCCTTCTGAGGGTTTCGATAAAATTTCAAAATTCGTAACAGATGTTGCACCATGACGGTTGGACGTTCCAATACAATCGGAGCCTGTATCTCCTCCACCTATTACAATAACGTTTTTGCCTTTCGCTGATACAATGTCTTTAAAATCTACCAACCCATCCACATACTGGTTGTTCAGTTTTAAAAACTCCATTGCTTGATGAACGCCTTTTAAATCTGCACCTGGTATTGGAATGTTTCGTTTTACAGTTGCCCCACCACATAATACTACGGCGTCAAAATCTGATTTTAATTGATTTGCATCTATGTTTTCACCAACATGTGCATTGGTTTTAAAGAGGATTCCTTCTTCTTCCAAGACTTTAAGGCGACGATCAATCACATTTTTTTCCATTTTAAAATCTGGAATTCCATAGCGTAATAATCCTCCTACTTTTTTGTCGCGTTCAAAAACAGTGACGGAATGCCCTGCTCTATTTAACTGTTGTGCCGCAGCAAGTCCAGCAGGTCCAGAGCCTATCACAGCAACTGTTTTATCGGTTCTTACCTTTGGTGGTTGTGCTGTGATCCAGCCTTCCGTAAAGGCAGTTTCAACAATGTTTTTTTCGATGTTTTCAATACTTACAGGGTCTTCATTGATTCCTAAAACACATGCTTCTTCGCATGGTGCCGGACATAATCTGCCTGTAAATTCTGGAAAATTATTGGTAGAATGTAAAATTTCTGCCGCTTCTTTCCATTTGCCTTTGTAAACTTTATCGTTAAAATCTGGTATTAAATTTCCAAGTGGACAGCCGCTATGACAAAACGGAATTCCGCAATCCATACAGCGTGCACCTTGTTCTTTTAATTTAGATGTTTCTAATGGAATTGTAAATTCCTTGTAGTTTTTTATTCTTTCTTTTGGCGCTTCATAGGTTTCGTCCTGACGCTCAAACTCTAAAAATCCTGTGATCTTTCCCATCCTTAAACTGTTTCTAGTTGTTCTTTTTCTAATCTTAATAACGCCTGTCTGTATTCTTCTGGCAGTACTTTTTTGAATTTAGGAAGCATTGCCTCCCAGTCTTCTAAAATCCGTTTTGCTAATGGACTTGACGTCGCCACAAAATGATTTTCGATTAAGGTTCGTAGTTGATTTACGTCTTCCTCAAATTCGATTGGGTCGATATTTAAATCGGCACCATTACAATTGTGAGTAAATGTGTTATCGGAATCTAGGACATAGGCAATTCCGCCACTCATTCCTGCTCCAAAATTTCTTCCAACACTTCCAAGAATTACCGCAATACCTCCAGTCATGTACTCACAACCGTGGTCCCCAATTCCTTCAACAACGGCTTTAGCACCTGAGTTACGAACACAAAAACGTTCGCCAGCTTTTCCGTTGATATAAACTTCTCCAGCTGTTGCGCCATAGAGTGTTACATTTCCTGTGATGATATTGTCTTCTGGAACAATTGTACTTGTTTCAGGAACTTTGATGATTAGTTTTGCACCCGACAATCCTTTTCCTAGATAATCGTTGGTGTTTCCATGAACGGTCATGGTCACCCCTTTGGTTGTAAAAGCTCCAAAACTTTGTCCTGCAGAACCATTAAAATCTATGTTTATGGTGTCTTGTGGCAAGCCATCTGCGCCATAAATTTTTGAGATTTCATTACTTAAAACCGCTCCAACAGCTCTGTCAATATTTGTAATTGGAAGCTTCAAATGTGTGCGTTGTCTTCTAAAAATTCCTTGATGTGCTTGTTTGATTATTTTGAAATCTAAATGGACATCGAGGTTGTGATCTTGCTCCTCAGTGTTGTATAACTTTACATCGTCTGCGACTTCAACTTTATGTAGAATAGGTGTTAAATCAACACCTGAAGCTTTGTAATGTTCAATGGCTTTATTGCGGTTTAATTTTTGAACCTGACCCACCATTTCATCAACGGTTTTAAAGCCTAATTGTGCCATGATTTCACGCAATTCTTGCGCTACGAAATACATATAATTCACCACGTGCTCTGGTTTTCCTTTGAATTTTTTACGCAATTCTGGGTTCTGTGTTGCGATTCCTACAGGACAGGTATTTAAATGGCAAACTCGCATCATAATACATCCCGAAGCGACTAAAGGAGCGGTTGCAAAACCAAACTCTTCAGCACCTAATAGACATGCAATCGCAACGTCACGTCCGGTTTTTAACTGCCCATCACATTCCAAAACAATTCGATTTCTCAAATTATTCATCACCAATGTTTGTTGTGCTTCGGCAATTCCTAATTCCCAAGGAAGTCCTGCGTGTTTTAAAGAGGTCAATGGTGACGCTCCTGTACCGCCATCAAAACCAGAGATTAATACTACGTCTGCTTTGGCTTTTGCTACTCCAGCTGCCACGGTTCCGACACCAATTTCTGACACCAATTTAACATTCACTCGAGCCGTTCTATTAGCGGATTTTACATCGTATATTAGTTGTGATAAATCTTCAATAGAATAAATATCGTGGTGTGGTGGTGGTGAAATCAATCCTACATAGGGAGTTGAGTTTCTTGTTTTTGCAATTTCGCGGTTTACTTTTGGACCAGGTAATTGACCGCCCTCACCAGGTTTTGCGCCTTGTGCAATTTTTATTTGAATTTCATTGGCACTGGTTAAGTAATTTGAAGTCACTCCAAATCGTCCAGAGGCAACTTGCTTAATCGCTGAGTTTCTCCAATCTCCTTGTGCATTTTTATAGAAACGATCTTCATCTTCTCCTCCTTCACCAGAATTACTTTTTCCGCCAATTCTATTCATGGCAACCGCTAAGTTTTCGTGGGCTTCCTTACTAATAGACCCATAAGACATGGCGCCTGTTTTGAATCGTTTTACGATTTCGGTCCAAGGTTCAACCTCATCAATTGAGATGGGATCAAATTGATCAAATTCAAACAAACCTCTGATGGTCATAAGTCGCTTGGATTGGTCGTCAACGAGCTCTGAGTATTCTTTAAAAGTAGAGGCTTTATTCGTACGAACTGATTCTTGAAGTTTTGCAACGGTTAGTGGATTAAACATGTGTTTTTCCTGTCCACGTCGCCATCTGTATTCGCCACCAATTTCAATATCTGATTCAATATTCGGATTGAAGGCTTTTTTATGTCGTTTTACAATTTCTTTTTCAATTTCTATCAACCCAATTCCTTGAATTCGAGTTGGCGTATTTGGAAAATACTTTTCAACGGTGTTTGAATTGATTCCAACACACTCATATAATTGAGACCCTCGGTATGAATTAAGTGTAGAAATACCGATTTTATTCATCACTTTCAAGATGCCTTTTCCGATCGCTTTATTGTAATTTTTAATCGCAGTGAGGTATTCTAAATCTGAGATTTCAGAGTCTTTAATTTGTTTTTCAACAATTTCATTGACGATATATGGGTTCACTGCGCTTGCTCCAAAACCAAATAAGAGTGCAAAATGATGAACTTCTCTTGGTTCTGCAGATTCTATAATCAAACTGATTCTTGAGCGTTTGTTGAGTTTATGCAACGCATGGTTCACATAGGAACAGGCTAAAAGGGCCGGAATTGGCGCATGATTTTCATCTACAAATCGATCGGATAAAATAATAATATTCGCGCCTTCATCGATTGCTTTGGACGCTTTGTTTACCAAGACTTCGAGTGCACTTTCTAATTCGTTTAAGCCACGATTTACTTCATACAGCATCGAAATAGATTCTACTTTGAAGTTTGGGTTTGTGTCATAATTTCTGATTTTATCTAAATCGTGCTTTGAAATTACAGGGTTTTGAATTTTTAGCTTTTTACATGCCTCAGAATTGATATCAAAAATATTGGTGTCGCTTCCAAGAGTTAAACTAATGTCTGTAATTAATTCTTCACGTATTCCATCTAATGGAGGATTGGTTACTTGCGCAAAGATTTGTTTGAAATAATTGTAAATCAGTTGAGGGCGTTCGGACAAAACAGCAATTGGTGTATCACTACCCATAGAGCCTATCGGTTCTTTCCCTAACTGTGCCATCGGGCGGATAATGGTATTTAGATCCTCTTTGGTGTATCCAAAAGCAACTTCTCGTTTCTTTAAATCCACCTCGTCATATTTAATAGGACCTTTTTTGGCAGAGATGTCTTTTAAATGTACTAAGTTTTCGTTCAGCCATTTTCTGTACGGTTGTTTCGCTGCGATTTTTTCTTTGATTTCTTCATCGTTTACGATACGCCCTTCATTCATATCTACAAGAAACATTTTTCCTGGTTCTAAGCGTCCGTGGAATTCAACTTCTTCTGGCTCAATATCCACCACTCCTGTTTCAGAGGACATGATGACATTCCCGTTTTTAGTTACTGTATATCGAGACGGTCTGAGTCCATTTCGGTCTAAAACAGCTCCAATGAAATTTCCATCGGTAAAAGGGATCGATGCAGGACCATCCCATGGCTCCATTAGACAAGAATTATATTCGTAAAATGCCTTTTTAGAATCGGACATGTCTGGATTTTTTTCCCAAGCTTCAGGGACTAACATCATCATGACTTCAGGAAGTGAGCGGCCGGTCATTAATAATAATTCGACCACCATGTCTAGGGTTGCTGAATCCGATTTTCCTTTTAGAATTGTGGGAATTATTTTTTTGATGTCCTCTCCAAAAGCATCACTTTTTATGATTTCTTCTCTAGAATACATACGTGAGACATTTCCTCTTAGGGTATTGATTTCTCCATTATGACATATATATCGAAAGGGCTGTGCCAAATCCCAGGTCGGGAAGGTGTTGGTTGAAAAACGTTGGTGAACAAGCGCCAATCGGGTGTCTAAGGCAGAGTTGAAAAGATCCAGATAATATTCATTGATATGTTCTGGCTTTAGTAAGCCTTTAAAAATGATAATTTTTGTTGAGAGACTTGGAAGGTAAAAGAATTTTGATTCTGATAACTTAGAGTCATATATTGTATGTTCTGATATTTTCCGTGCTGCAAACAATTTCAAGTTAAAATCAAACTCCGATTGTTTTGGGTCTGATTTTCCAACAAATACTTGCATTACAAAAGGCTCAGTTGTTTTGGCTATTTCTCCTAACACATCACTATTAACAGGAACTTCTCTCCAACCTAAAATATGCAGTCCTTGGTTTTTAATTTCGGTTTCAAAAACTTCTACACAATAGGCTCTTTGGTTTTCTTTTCTTGGTAAAAAAACATTACTAACCGCATAGTCACCAGCTTCTGGCAATTCGAAATCACAATATGCTTTAAAAAATTCATGAGGAATATCGATAAGAATTCCTGCGCCATCCCCAGTCACACCATCAGAGCTAACCGCCCCTCTGTGTTCTAGTTTTACTAAAATTTCTAATGCTTTATGAATAATGTCATTGGATCGTTTACCTGTCAAACTGCATATAAATCCTGCACCACAATTGTCGTGTTCAAACTCGGGTAAATAAAGTCCTTGCTTTTCTAACATACTTAAAAATTATTTCTGGTTTAATCTTAATAAGCCTGAAAGATAATTGGTATAAACCTATTTTAAAAAAAGCCTAGTCACTTTTTCGAAATTCCAATTTAGAATACCTATAAATGCATTTTGAACAATGAAAACCTTGTTAGACTACCGAATAATCAATAGGGAAATTGGTTGTTTTCTTGATAACGAGTTTAGAGTCACAAATTCTAAGTAAATGAGTTTACAACAAAATTTGAGTTGTTGAAATATTAAAAATATATTAATAATAATTATGATACCCCAAAAATATAGGGGCTCAAATTAATTATTACATAAAAATAATGTAATACCCCTTATTTTTTTAGGGGTGTGTATGAATAATACTTAGTTTTGAGCCGTTAACTAAAAATATTAACTACTAAAATTAACTATTATGAAAAAAATTATTTTAAGTGCAATTGTTTTTGTTGGAGCCATGACTCTAAACGCACAAGATGAAGCTCCTAAACTATCAATCTCAGGAACGGTAGATGTGTACGGAACAACCAATACAGTAGATGGTACAGGAACTCCTGGTCTGCTAATTGCAAATCCAGAAAAAGCAAACGGCTTTGGATTGGGAATGGCTAACACTGTATTTTCTTATGACGGCGCCAAGTCTGGTGTTGTAGCCGATCTTGCATTTGGCCCAAGAGCTGACGATGCAAACATGGCTGGTGCTATTAACCAACTTTACGCTTACTATAACTTAAGCGAAAAAGTAACTATTACTGCTGGACAGTTTAACACATTTCTAGGGTACGAAGTTATCTCACCTGCAGCTAACTTTAACTATTCTGTATCTTATTTGTTTAACGCTGGTCCCTTTTCTCACACAGGTGTGAAATTAGACTATGCTGCTTCTGAAGATTTATCTTTCTTATTAGCCGTAACCAATGGACATGCTATTTCTAGTTCAGATGCTAACGAAAGCGGTGCAACTCAATTTGGAGCTCAGGTTGGATATAAAGGACAATACCTAAACTTCATTTATGGAGCCGTAGATGTTCCGGCAGCTCCAACGGACGCTATTTTTGTAGATTATACGGGTGGATTTGATTTATCTGACTCGTTTTACGTAGGAATCAATGCTGCTTACGCATACTCTGACGATGCAGAGTCTGGATACCAAGGTGCTGCTTTATACTTAGAAAACACGTTCTCTGACACATTTGCTTTAGGATTGCGTCCAGAGTTTTTCTCTTTAACCTCTGCGGATGACAGCCAAGATGTTTTAGCCTTTACTCTTACTGGAAGCGCACAATTAGATGACAACTTAAAACTAATCACAGAATTACGTTATGACAGCTCTGACGACTATATTATTGAAGGAATCGCAGCTGAGAAAAACGCGACTGCTCTTACAATTGCTGCCGTTTACTCATTCTAGTATAAATCTAACTATTTAATATATAATATATGTCACATTTAATTAACAACTTACCTCTAGTAATTCAGGATGCCGCTGCGGTTGAGAGTCTTGCTGGAGCAATCAAAGACGACATGGGAATGTTGTGGATGCTTCTTTCTGGTATCTTAGTATTCTTTATGCAAGCTGGTTTTACTTTAGTAGAATCAGGAATGACACGTTCAAAAAATGCAGTAAATATCGCAATGAAAAACTTGCTTGATATTGCTGTAGGATCTCTTACCTACTGGTTTGTAGGATACTCTTTAATGTATGGCGACACTTCTAACGGATGGTTTTTCTGGAGTGGAATCATGCAAGGCGAAGGTGCCGATTTATTCTTCCAAACAATGTTTGCTGCAACTGCTGCGACTATTGTTTCTGGAGCAATTGCTGGAAGAACAAAGTACTCAACGTATGTTATCTTTTCAATCGTTATGACTGCTATCATTTACCCAATTGCTGGGGGATGGCAATGGCAAGGGTCAGGATGGTTGACGGAGCTAGGCTTTATTGACTTTGCTGGGTCTTCAATCGTTCATGCTGTCGGTGGTTTTGCTGCTTTGGTAGCGGCTTACTTAGTAGGTCCTAGAATTGGAAAATTTGTAGACGGAAAGGTAATGCCTATCCCTGGGCACAACCAAATATTAGCAACTTTAGGAGTCTTTATCCTTTGGTTAGGATGGTTTGGTTTTAACGGTGGATCTCAACTGGCTTGGGGTGGTGACGATGCGGTTGCTGCTTCTACAGTAGTACTAATCACGAATCTTGCTGCTGCTGCTGGTGCATTAGGTGCGCTTATTACAACATGGATCTGGTACGGAAAACCACACTTGGCACAATCACTTAACGGTGCATTAGCTGGACTGGTAAGTATTACTGCAGGTTGTGGAAATATGACAGCTGGTGGTGCTGTATTAGCGGGACTTATTGGTGGTATCATTGTTGTGTTCTCTATCGAGATCATCGAAAAGAAACTTAAAATTGATGATGCTATTGGAGCTGCATCTGTTCACGGAGTCGTTGGATTCTGGGGAACTATTGTCATCGGACTTTGGGGTGTAGACGGCGACACTGGACTTGGATTATTCAATGGCGGTGGAGCAGATCAACTTATAGCACAACTTACAGGGGGCGTTGCCTATGCTGTTTGGGCTGTTGTTCTTTCGTTTATTGTATTCGGAATCCTTAAGAAAACTGTTGGACTAAGAGTGACAGAAGAAGAAGAAGTTGCTGGACTAGATATCTCTGAGCATGGAACTATTGCTTATCCAGGTAAAAGAGAAAGAGGTTAAGAGTAATTTCAATACCATACTGAGCATTTAATGCTCTCAAAAAATTAAAAATTAGTTTGTGATTTTTAGTTTGTGTTAAAAACCCTAGGGGCCATGTGCTTCTAGGGTTTTTATTTTTAGCTATTTTACACGATTTACTTAATATACCTTTATTATAAGTGGGGTAATTTTATTAATATCACAAAAAAACATGTCACCCCCTGTAATTTTATAGGGGTGTCTTTATTTTTATTTATTTTTGAAAACAAACTAAAATTTAATTTAAATGAAAAAAGTAGAGGCAATCATTAGAAAATCTAAGTTTTCTAATGTCAAAAAGGCGCTGCATGAAGTCGGTGTCAATTTCTTTTCCTATTGGGACGTAACAGGTCTAGGAAACGAAAAAGAAGGCCATGTTTACAGGGGTGTTTCTTATAGCACGAGTGACATACAAAGACGTTACTTATCTATTGTCGTAAATGATGATTTTGAGGAAGTGACCATTAAAGCAATCCTAGCAGCTGCATCCACAGGAGAGGTTGGTGATGGAAAAATCTTTGTATCACAGGTCGATGAAGTATATAGAATTAGAACCGGCGAAAAAGGCGGAAACACACTAAAATAACAACAATGGAATTACTTACAATCAATAACGTATGGATGATGATCTGTACAGCACTCGTCTTTTTTATGCATTCAGGGTTTGCATTTCTCGAAATCGGACTTACCCGTCAAAAAAACACGATTAATATTTTATTTAAAAACATCTTTATTATCACTGTCGGACTGTTACTTTATTATATAGTCGGCTTTAACCTAATGTATCCAGGCGACTTTAATGGGGTCTTTGGATTTGCTGGTTTTGGATTAGAGGCTCCTTTAGCAGACGGTACTTTTGATTTAGCTTATAGCGAAGGCTATACCTATTGGACCGATTTCTTATTCCAAGGCATGTTTGCAGCAACTGCTGCGACTATTGTTTCGGGTGCTGTTGCAGAGCGCATGAAAATTGGTGCTTTTATGATTTTCACAGTCTTATATGTAGGTTTCGTGTATCCAATTGCGGGGTCTTGGCAATGGGGTGGTGGATTTTTATCTTCATTAACGATTGGAGAAACCGAAGGCTTTTATGACTTTGCAGGTTCTACACTTGTACACTCCGTTGGCGGATGGGCTGCTTTAGTAGCTGTTTATCTTCTAGGTTCGCGAATAGGAAAATTTAACAACGGAAAGTCACAGGCAATTCCTGGACATAGCATTCCATTGGCAACAGCGGGGGTTCTTATTCTTTGGTTAGGATGGTTTGGTTTTAATGGAGGCTCTGTACTTTCTGCAGATCCAGAAGCTACGTCCTTAACATTAGTAACGACTTGTTTGGCAGCTGCGGCGGGTGGCGTTATTGCGATGCTTACCTCAACAATATTGTATAAAAACTTAGATTTAACAATGTTTCTAAATGGGATATTAGGAGGTCTTGTAGGGATTACAGCAGGAGCCGATCAAATGAGCCCAGGAGATGCAATCCTAATTGGAGCAATTGCTGGAGCACTTATTGTGTTTGCTGTGAGTTTAATCGATAAAATTAAGTTAGATGACCCTGTAGGCGCCATAGCTGTTCACCTTATTTGCGGAATCTGGGGAACCCTAGCCGTAGGACTTTTTGGAGCCAAAGCAGGATTTGATCAATTTGCAATTCAACTAATAGGAGTTTTGTGTTATGCAGTATTTTGTATAGCAACCTCTTTTATTATTATATACATTTTAAAGAAAACTGTAGGGATCAGAGTTTCGGAACGAGAAGAACTAGAAGGTCTTGATGCACACGAACATAAAATGGACGCTTACCCAGATTTTAGATTAAATGAACATTAATCCACTCGTTTAATTAGTCAAGAAAAAGCCTCTAAATTATTTTTAGAGGCTTTTTAATTTAATATAACTTTTAATTTTATGCCGAGTTTCGACTCGCATTGATATTTCCAAACAAAGATCGCATGACGATTTTTTCATACGTTTGGATTTGAGATTCGTCTCTAGGCGTTTCTTTTTCTAGTTCCTGAATTTTCTTTAAAGCATATTGTTGAATCGTTAATAACGGTAAAACAATTGATTCTCTTACCGAAATTGAAGCCTTTCCTGCAGGTTCTCCTTGCATCAGTTCATCATAGCCCGTCAACTTTAATAACAAGCGTTTTGTAGTCACATACTCGCTATAAATAACATTCCAAAAAGCACCGTATTCAGGATCTTCAGACATGTACTTTGTCAAATCAAAGAATGATTTTGACAAGGACATCATACTGTTTTCAATCAGTGTTTTGAAAAAATCTGAGGTTCCAAACAAGCGCTGAGCTTTATCAAATTCGCCAATGTCTTCATAATGTTTAAGAGCCGTTCCAACTCCAAAAAATCCTGGAACATTTTGTTTCAATTGACTCCAAGATCCTACAAATGGGATGGCACGTAAATCTTCAAACACCAAGCCTTCTGATTTTCCTCGTTTTGATGGGCGACTCCCTATGTTCGTTTTTGCATAAAACTTCAACGTACTCATATGTTCTAAGTAAGAGATAAACTTAGGATGAGCCTTAAAGTCAACATACGCTTCATAGCTCAATTTAGACAGCTGCGCCATGACTTCTCTGTTTTCAGGAGTCATTCTAAGGTCTTTATCGCTAAGGCTATTGTGAATTCCCGAGCTAATCAATTGTTCTAAATTGTATTGTGAAGAATCTAACGTTCCAAAATTTGAGCTAATTGTTTGTCCTTGTATTGTGAGTTGCACTTCTTTATCTTCAATTGTAGGTCCTAAAGAAGCGTAAAAATTATGTGTTTTACCGCCACCTCTTGCAGGTGGTCCGCCACGGCCATCAAAGAAAATAACGGTGATGTCGTATTTTCTAGACATCGCTGTTAGCAATTCTTTTGCCTTATAAATCGCCCAATTGGCCATTAAATACCCTCCATCTTTTGTGCCATCACTAAATCCAAGCATTATGGTTTGTCTGTTGCCACGTGCTTTTAGATGTGCCATATAATTAGGATTCGAATACAAATCTTCCATTACGGAAGGGGCATTTTCTAAATCTGTAATTGTCTCAAAAAGAGGGGCTATATCAACGGTTAATTCGTCCTCAAACGCTACCAGCTTAAGCATGGCATATAATTGCATGACATTAAGGGTGGTTTGATTGTTACTTATGATATAACGGTTGGCAGCTTTTTCGCCATTGGTGTGCTGAATCGATTTGAGAGCCTCCATTGTTTTGAGCGCCTTCAAAGTGTTCTTGTCTGAAATTAACGACAAATCAAGAGATCCTTTTATTTTTGAAAGAATTTCAACCTGATCGGCTTCTGCCAAGCTGTGGTAATTTTTAGGAAATACTTTACTTCCGCTTTCTATCAACGCATCCACCATATCATTAAACACTTTGTTGTGTTCACGACTGTCTTGACGAATATCTAAGGTAGAAAAATGAAATCCAAATAAATGAATTTTATTTAACAGGCTGTTCACTTCGGAAGCGTATAGGGATTGGTGTTTTTCAACAATAATCGATTTAATCGCTTTTAACTCTGTTGTCAAATGCTCTAAGGTTAAAGTCGATTTTTTATTTGTGATAATCTTATAGAGTTCTGCCTCTAGTGCTAATACACGATCTTCAACTCCCGCAAAAGACAATTTTCTTTTAAGCTTGCGGAGGTCACGATAATAATTTTTTATGATGGTTTCACGAAGTCTCGCAGCTACTTTAAGCGTAATTTCTGGAGTCACAAACGGGTTGCCATCTCTGTCGCCACCAGGCCAAAACCCAATATTAATAATATCATTATCAATATGCTTACCATTAAAAATATTTTGTTGGATGTAATCATAAACTGTCCCAAAAGACTTGTAGAATACATGCTCTAAATACCAAATTAAACTCACCGCCTCATCGTAAGGCGTGGGTTTGGATTGTTTAAAGAATGGCGTTTTTCCAAGTTGTGCTAAAAGTTCGTTGATACGAAACAAATCATTTTCGCGAATGGCTTCTGTCAAATCTGTGATGATTCCCAATACAGAACCTGGGTAAAATTGCGTGGGGTGTGCTGTTAACACAATACGCACTTTAAATTCTTCTAAACATTTTTGAAGATTTTCTAATTTATTTTCAGAAGTCGCAACTTCTTTTAAGCTTCGCAAAGTTCCTATTCCGTCCATATTGTTTACAATAGGAAACGCCGCATCTTCAATGGCATCAAATAACACCACTTGACGCTCTATGTACTGTATAAAACGAAACAATAAATTGATTTGACTTTTAGGGGAACGCCTTGCTTGGTATTTTTTAAAAAATGAATTAACGATGGTAGTTGGATCTTCATTGTTAGCAAAGCCTTTTTGACAGGTCTCAAAAAATAGTGGCAATAACGCCCCTGTTTTGGTAATGGAATCAAACGGTAGAGTCATAAATATACTGTTGTATATTTGATATTTTGATAGTACATTTTGTTTAAACCTGGTAATTTTTGGCTGTGTAGACATTGATTCAATTCATTTAATTGCCGTCAAAATTACTAAAGCATCATCAATTCTCATCTATAAAACTGGAATTTTTACGAATATTTATATATTGACTGACTTCTCAAGGTGAAATCTTAGCAAAGCAGAGAAAATGTTCAATATTTTTTAGGGATTTCTACCGCGCTATTTAAGAATTTAAGCGGTTGTTTGCTTTTTTGTATCGATAAATCGTCTGACTTACTGTAAATTTAGGCTTTCTAATTGCTATCTCTTTTTTTATGATTGAAATCGAACGTAAATTTTTGGTAAACTCAAACGACTATCGCGCAGAGGCCTCTTCAGTCATTACGATCACTCAAGGCTATCTAAATTCCAACTCCGAACGGTCGGTTAGAATTCGGCTCACAGATCAGACCGCTTTTATCACTGTAAAAGGAAAAAGCAATGAAAGTGGACTAAGTCGATTTGAATGGGAAAAAGAACTCTCTAAAACAGAAGCGGAAGCACTTCTAAAACATTGTGAAAAAACTATTATTAGCAAAACTCGTTATGAAGTTCCTGTTGGAGCTCACTTATTTGAAGTGGATGAATTTTTAGGAGCCAACAAAGGTTTGGTTGTGGCTGAAATTGAACTTCGTTCGGAGGATGAAACATTCTCCAAACCCGATTGGCTTGGGGAAGAAGTAACAGGAACTACAAAATATTACAATTCCAACCTCAGCAACACCCCTTTTTGCGATTGGAAATGATTGCGTAATTAGCATTAAAGTGGGTCTAAAATTATTATATTCGCAACTTAAATCGATTTTAAAAACCATACAAATGAACACAAACTCAAGTGATTTTAAAATTCAAGAAGCACTGGATGCTCTTGGTGTAAAAGCTATAAATTTAGGAACGTCCACGGGTACAAATAGTTTTTCTAACGGCGTTAGTATCGATAGTTATTCTCCTGTCGATGGCAAGAAAATTGGGAGTGTCATTTGCACTTCTAAAGAAGATTATGAGGCGGTAATGGCAGCAGCAACAGCAGCGTTTCCTAAGTGGCGAGCAATGCCTGCACCTCAGCGTGGCGAAATTGTACGTCAATTTGGAAATAAACTAAGAGATTTAAAAGATCCCCTTGGAAAATTAGTGTCTTATGAAATGGGGAAGTCCCTGCAAGAAGGCTATGGAGAGGTTCAAGAAATGATTGACATCTGTGATTTTGCGGTGGGTTTGTCACGACAATTAAACGGACAAACGATTCCTTCGGAACGACCTGGTCATGTCATGCGAGAACAATGGCATCCGATTGGCGTGGTGGGTATTATTTCTGCATTTAATTTTCCTGTTGCGGTGTGGGCATGGAATACGGCATTGGCGTGGGTTTGCGGCGATGTCTGTGTTTGGAAAGGTTCTGAAAAAGCTCCTCTGTGTGCTATTGCCTGTCAAAATATTATTGCCGAAATTTTAAAACAAAACAACTTGCCAGAAGGCATTTCATGTATTATTAATGGCGATTATACCGTTGGTGAGATGATGACAACCGATACCAGAATTCCTTTAGTATCTGCAACGGGTTCTACAAGAATGGGAAGAATTGTGGGGGCTACTGTTGCCCAGCGTTTTGGAAAATCGCTCCTAGAGTTAGGGGGCAACAATGCCATTATTATTACTCCAACAGCAGATTTAAAAGTGGTCGTACCTGGCGCTGTATTTGGAGCTGTTGGCACCTGTGGTCAGCGTTGTACTTCGACTCGCCGACTCATTATTCACGAGTCTGTATATGATAAAGTAAGAGATGCAATTGTGGGCGCTTATGGACAATTGACCATTGGAAATCCTTTGGATGAAAAAAATCATATTGGACCTTTAATCGATCACGATTCTGTAAACACCTATTTAGCAGCTATTGAAAAAGCAAAAGCCGAAGGCGGTACTGTGTTGGTCGATGGCGGTGTTTTAGAGGGCGAAGGCTATGAAAGTGGCTGCTATGTAAAACCTGCCATTATTGAGGCTGAAAACCATTTTGAAATTGTGCAACACGAAACCTTTGCACCGATTTTATACTTAATGAAATATTCTGGGGACGTAGAAAACGCCATCCAAATACAAAACGGAGTTGCGCAAGGCTTGTCATCTGCGATTATGACCAACGAGCTGAAAGAAGCCGAAAAATTCTTGTCTTATGCCGGATCCGATTGTGGTATTGCGAATGTGAATATTGGAACTTCTGGTGCCGAAATTGGCGGTGCTTTTGGTGGTGAAAAAGAAACAGGGGGTGGACGTGAGTCGGGCTCAGATGCTTGGAAAGTGTACATGAGACGCCAAACTAACACCATTAATTATTCGGATGAATTGCCCTTGGCACAAGGAATTAAATTCGATTTATAGACTCTTTATATCTTACTAGACTAATAATGTAACTCTAAAAGCAAAGTCATCTAGCTTAACGGAACACCCAAGAATAAGATAAAATGTAATCCGTTTAAAGTATCTGTTTTGGAATAATACTATGTGATAAATTACATGGCTCAAAGTTGGAAAACTTTGCGCAGTAGGCGTGGTAGATCGAACTTTATATCTGTGATTTATTTGCTAAATTAGGTGCAAAAACCGCTACCCCATCAACCCTAACATCAAATAAAATGAAAGTTACTCTCGAAAAAAATGAAAAGCTGGGAGCTTTGGTCTTTGCCTCTATTTACCCCCTTTACTGGAATAGGTTGGAAAAACATGGAAGAACCAAAGAAGAGTTCCATAACGTCATAGAGTGGTTTACTGGTTTTAATGAAAGCCAATTACAAACCCTTATTACTGAGAAAGTCACGTTTAGAACCTTTTTTGAAAAGGCCACAATTCACCCCAATGCTCACCTAATTAAAGGCGTAGTTTGTGGATATCGAATTGAAGAAATAGAGGAGGAGTTTGAATTATACAAACAGTGCAGACGTATGGAAAAATTAATTGATGAATTGGCTCGAGGTCGTAAAATAGAAAAAATTTTGCGTGAAGAAAACAAATAGACCCTTCGGCTTAAGCCTTCTAACTATACTTTGCCTTTCTTAAAATTCGCATGCTTTCTTTATAGAGTGCATACACCTCGTCGCTGTGTTTATACAATAAGGGCTTTGCGGCTTGAAGTTGTGAGAGTGCTGCATCAAAACCATTAAAATAACAGATTAAATAAGTCGCAGGAACATTTTTTAAATCTTTGAGCTGCGCAGCTGTCAGTTTCATCCCTTGCTTCAGTCGGTCTATAAGCGCATTATTCGCATTAAAAATATGGTGCAGAATTTTTTTGTCGTACTGCGGTGGCTTAAACAACAATTTGGAGTCAATGCTGTAAATGGCATTATTCCCAAAAGTAATGACCGTTTCCTCCAACTGGTAATAGGTGTTTTTACCGTTCAATCCCAAATTCACATACTCAATAATTTTAAAAGAATCGTTGTCGTAAGAGAGTTCCACAGCATCCAAAGTCGAATAAAACAAACGCACTTGCTCATTAATCAACTCAATATCCACCCGCGAATAAAACGTTTGAGTCTTGATCTTCTTTTTTTGACCAGACCAACACATCACAAAATATTCTTTAAAAACCTTATACGTTGGATTATAGTCTTTGCGTTGTGTCATAAAATCAAACACCCCGTCCAAGGTATATTCAATGTTATTTCGGGAATGGGACTCAATAGACGCCACAATTTCATAATTGGAATCCGTCAATTCAATATCAAACACCTTTGGCACACTCATACTGCCGTCTCTAAAAAACACATTTCCTCCATAATATTTCCAAATATTTTTTCGAAGCGAGGTAATTTCTTGGGATTCTTTTGGGCGAATGGTCACCAATCCCACCACCTTATCGTTGTCTAAATGTGGAAACGGAATGTTTTCGTACTGAATAATTGGTGGGTGACTTAAATAGGCGTTCACCAAATTTTGAATTTTACTATCATCAAAAAAATCAACCCCAATAATGTGGCTGTACTGATCGTCCACCCCAATCACGATGTACGAATTGTTATTTGGGTTGCTATTGGATAAGGCACAAATGTGTTTCAAAAACTTTGCTTTACCCTCTTTGCTGCTGATGTTAATTTTTAACTTTTTATCATAAAAACTACTCTCGTCATTATGCGCAAGAAGATTTTTGATAAGCAGTCGTTTATTAATCATTTTTATGTCTTTTAGGGAACCTCATGCCCTTGGCTTGATTCCAGTATTTTAAACCAATCTTGAGTTGATAAATGTATAGACACGGCGTTCGAAGCCGCTTTAATGCGTTCTAAATTTGTACTCCCAATCACAGGGTGAATCCCTGAGGGGTGATGTAAGATCCAAGCCAACATTAACTGATCTGGTGTGGCGTTATACACAGCAGCTAAACTCTCGAGTTGGTCTAAAATACGTTTTTTTTGAGGAGTGGTTTCTTCGCTAAAAATGCCTCCTAGAGGTGCCCATGCCATCGGTGTGATTTTTTGTGTTAGCATCTGGTCCAAACGTCCGTCAAACAGGGCCTGACACTGCACAGCAGAGAACTCAATTTGATTGACTGCAATAGCCACTTCACTTGCAATAAGATCCACTTGTGAAGGTGTAAAATTAGACACTCCAAAATAATTTATTTTTCCTTCTTTTTTTAGCCGTTCGATCGCCTCCATAACTTCGTAAGGATGCATTAACGGACTGGGACGATGAATCAAAAGCACATCTAAATAGTCTGTTTGTAAATGCTTGAGAGATGCCTCTGCAGAAGCAATAATATATGCTTTTGAACAATCGTAATGTTTGAGTTCGTTTGAACGGTTTGGAGTTTTTAATTGAATCCCACACTTAGAAATAAATTGAACGCTTGAGCGCGATATCCCTGTCTTGGAAAACGCCGTTCCAAAAGCAGATTCTGTAGTATAGCCGCCATAAATATCGGCATGGTCAAAAGAACTGATGCCTAAATCGACCGTTGTTTGAATCATGCGTTGTACCTCATTTGTGTTGAAATTTTTCCCCCAAACGCCCCAAGACATGGTCCCAGCAATAATTTTTGAAAAGTGACTTTTATTCATTTTTGTAAAATAGACTCTAAAATTAACAAACAATCATTTATTATGTTCTAAAACAACCTTAAGTTTTAACCAATTATTAACAAGGAGAACGGAAATATTTTAACAAATTGCGTAACCAATAAAAAATAGCCCAAATACAATTACATAAATTATCACAATGGAAGAAAATAACACCGCTGTTGACATTGCGTCAATAAATAAAAAAATTGAAAAAGAAAGTGCTTTTGTGGACTTGCTAACGCTCGAAATGGGCAAGGTGATTGTCGGACAAAAACACATGGTTGAACGTTTACTTATTGGCCTTTTAGGTCAGGGTCATATTCTCTTAGAAGGGGTTCCTGGTTTGGCTAAAACACTTGCTATAAACACCTTGTCACAAGCGGTTGCAGGAAGTTTTAGTCGGATTCAATTCACCCCAGACCTCTTACCTGCCGATGTTGTTGGGACCATGATTTACAACATCAAAGCCAATGATTTTACGATCAAAAAAGGCCCTATTTTTGCAAACTTTGTACTGGCTGATGAAATCAACCGTGCGCCCGCAAAAGTTCAGTCGGCACTCCTAGAGGCAATGCAGGAAAAACAAGTCACCATTGGCGATGAAACCTTTGTTTTGGATAAACCCTTTCTTGTCATGGCAACTCAAAATCCAGTAGAACAAGAAGGAACTTACCCGCTTCCTGAAGCTCAAGTGGATCGATTCATGTTAAAAACAATTATCGATTATCCGAAAATTGAAGACGAACAGCATATTGTTCGAGCCAATTTAAAAGGTGCGTTTGAAAAAATTAAACCGGTTGTAACGGTCAAACAAATTTTGAGTGCTCAAGCCGCAGTGAGAGAGGTTTATATGGATGAAAAAATTGAAAAATATATTTTAGACATCGTGTTTGCAACGCGATATCCAGAAAAATACCGCTTGGCAGAACTGAAACCTTTAATTTCTTTTGGGGCCTCTCCAAGAGGAAGTATCAACCTAGCAACCGCAGCAAAGTGCTATGCTTTCATTAAACGCCGTGGATATGTGATTCCAGAAGACGTTCGTGCTGTCGTCTATGACGTATTGCGCCACCGTATCGGAATTACATATGAAGCAGAAGCGGAAAACGTAACTTCAGAAGATATTATTAGTAAAATTGTTAATGTTATTGAGGTGCCTTAATTCGTAGTGACTTTTTGTGAGATTTATAAATCATACACACCCAACAGCACACTTATCAAATGGATACCAAGGAATTACTAAAAAAAGTTAGAAAAATAGAGATCAAAACACGGCGGTTGTCCGACCATGTGTTTGGAGGCGAATACCACTCGACTTTCAAAGGCCGTGGAATGACCTTTTCTGAAGTGAGACCGTATCAATATGGAGATGATGTTCGAAACATTGACTGGAACGTTACGGCTCGCTGCAACGAACCACACATTAAAGTATTTGAAGAAGAGCGCGAACTGACAATGATGCTAATGGTTGATGTCTCGGGGTCCAAATTGTTTGGAACCGAACCACAGTTTAAAAATGAAATTGTCACTGAAATTGCCGCGACCTTAGCATTTTCAGCAACACAAAACAATGATAAAATTGGGTTAATTTTATTTTCTGATGGGATTGAATTGTACATCCCACCAAAAAAAGGGCGTTCTCATGTGTTGCGAATTATTAGAGAATTGATTGAGTTTGAACCTAAAAGTAAGCTCACAGATATAGCAGAAGCCCTAAAGTTTTTGTCAAATGTGATGAAAAAGAAAGCCATTGTCTTTTTGCTTTCTGATTTCATGTCTGAAGACTATCAACACAACTTGAAAATTGCTTCAGGAAAACACGACATCACAGGAATCCGAATTTATGACAAATACGAGGCTGAAATTCCAAATTTAGGAATGGTGCAAATGGAAGATCAAGAAACTGGCGCCTCATTTTTAGTGAATACCGCCTCAAAAACAGTGCGTAAAAACTACCAAACAAACTATCAAAACAAGCTTCATTATTTCTCTGTTAGTTTTAAGAAATCGGGAGCTGGAGCGCTCGGGTGTAGAGTCGATGAAAGTTATGTAAAGAAATTATTGGGTTATTTTAAACAACGTGGATAAGTCGTACATGAAAACAGAAAGAACCATAAAACAGCTTTCTACTCAAAACATCCTTTTGAGTCTTTTCTGTGTACTTATTTCTCTTATAGGCTATAGTCAAGTAACGTCTAGTATCGATTCAACTGCCATAAAAATTGGAGCCGAGTTGTTTTATAAAATCCACGTGAAAACCGACTCCACCACGCTTGTGGTATTCTCTGAAGAACAAACATTTCAGCCACTTGAAATGATCAACAGTTATTCTATTGACACCACCAAAAAAGAGGGCTATTATCAACTCACTAAAACCTATGGACTTACTCAATTTGAGTCTGGAGTTTATACCATTCCAAAACAAAAAATTAGGATTGGAGAGAATATCTTTTTCACAGATTCTTTACAAGTTCAGGTTAATCCAGTTATTGTAGATACAAGCAAGCAAAAGCTGTTTGATATTAAACCGCTTATCGAAGTTGATAAAAAACCTTCTAAAATTTGGAGAACTCTTGGGTTCATCTTACTCGCCTTACTTGGAATTGGAGGGGTTTTATACTGGTTTATATGGCGTAAAAAACCCATGTCCGAAGCAGAGAAAATTGCAGCTCTAAAACCTTATGAACGCGCCAAACTAGCGCTTGAAAAGTTAGACGAAGAGCGGTACTTTGAAAATGAAGAAATAAAAACATATTACTCGGATTTGACCTTAATCTTAAGACAGTATCTAGATGAAAAAGTGTACGAACAATCGTTAGAAAGTACAACAGACGAATTGATATTCCGCCTAAAAACACTTGAAGCCGCCAATCAAATTAAGTTAAGTAAAGAAACCATTCAGAATATTGAAACTATTTTGAAACGTGCCGATTTGGTGAAATTTGCTAAATCGAAACCCGATTATCAACTCGCAAAACTCGATAAGAATACCATCGATTTGGAGATTGACCATGTAAAAGAAGGACTTCCTGAACCTACCGAAGAAGAGTTGTTACAAGATTTAGCCTACCGTGAGGCACTCGCCCGAAAACAAAAACGCAAAAAAATTAAACAAATCACTGCAGCCATTCTAGGTGTGTTTTTAATTACCATGATTGGGCTTGTAATTCGATCTGGGTTCACAGAAGTCAAAGACACCGTGCTTAGAAACCCAAGTAAACTTTTATTAGAAAAAACGCCGTGGGTGACAAGTGAATATGGCGCTCCTGGAATCACCATTTCAACACCTGAAGTTTTGCAGCGTCAAATCGTAGAGCTTCCCGAAGAAATGAAAGGCAAGGTTCAAACAGTCACTTTTGCTTATGCTGGAACCGACACACCAATTGATGTGGTGATAAACAGCTCGAAATATGCGGCGGAAACCGACGAAGAGGGCAAGCAAAAAGATGTTCCAATTGACCTTTTAAAAGTAGCGGAAGGGGTCTTAGACCGTTTTGAAGAAAACGGGACTAAAAATATTATCACACGTAACGAACAGTTTATAACGCCCAATGGACAAGAAGGAATCAAAACGTTTGGAACCGCAGAATTTCTTGTAGAAGACAAACTCGTAAAGGGGGCGTATATACTATTAGGATTCTCGACACCCAATTTGTTACAACAAGTTATTTTGACTTGGAAAGAAGAGGATGTATATGCCGACCAAATTGTCGAGCGTATTTTAAATTCTATCGAACTCATTAAACTCACAAAAGACGACAAGTAATGTTTAACGGAATCGATTTTACTCAAAAAGAATTTTTATGGCTGCTGCTTGTGGTGCCTTGCTTGGTGTTTTGGTATGTGTTGAAACACAAAAAACAAACCGCTCAATTGAGCATTTCAAGCACGCAGGGCTTTCAAAGAAACACGGTTTGGAGTACGCTCAAACATTCTTTATTTATTTCCAGAATGGCAGCGATTGTTTTGGTGGTTTTGGCACTTGCACGTCCTCAAACGGTGGATGTATCTTCCAAAACAAAAACAACTCGCGGAATTGATATTGTGATGGCCATTGATGTTTCAGCGAGTATGTTGGCAAAAGACCTAAAGCCAAATCGACTTGAGGCACTAAAAAACGTCGCTGCTGATTTTATCAAAGGGCGTCCCAATGACCGAATAGGTCTTGTCGAATATGCAGGAGAAAGCTATACAAAAACTCCCATTACAAGCGATAAAAGTATTGTGCTTCAATCATTAAGAGATATAAAATATAATACCGTAATCACAGGTGGAACTGCCATTGGAATGGGGCTCGCAACCGCTGTAAACCGCATCAAAGACAGCAAGGCAAAAAGTAAAATTATTATTCTTTTGACAGATGGGGTCAACAACGCAGGGTTTATAGACCCCCAAACAGCAAGTGAATTAGCGGTAGAATATGGCATTAAAACCTACACCATTGGGCTGGGCACCAACGGCATGGCATTGTCGCCAATTGCCATTCGAAATGGCGTGTTTCAGTATGGAAAAATTCAAGTAGAAATCGATGAAGAGCTCTTAAAAGAAATTGCTGAGGTCACTAGTGGAAAATATTTTAGAGCAACAAATAACCGTAAATTAAAGGAAATCTACAAAGAGATTGACAAACTGGAAAAAACAGAAGTAGAAGAATTCAAGTTTTACAATTATGAAGAGAAGTTTAGACCTTTAATTTGGTTCGCCCTTGGGTTGTTGTTGTTTGAGTTTTTATTGCGATTTACAATATTTAGAAGTTTTATTTAGATGTATCAATTAGAAGAAAAAATATGGTTTTGGTTGTTGCTCATCCTTCCTGTGATGTTGGTGGTGTTTCTGTGGACACTTCTCTGGAAAAAACGCGTCCAAAAAAAGTTTGGAAACACAAGCACCTTAAAGCGGCTTAGTCCTGATCAATCTGTATTTAAATCGGTACTAAAATTTTGTGTGTTATCGCTTTCTATAAGTTGTTTTGTGGTTGCTTTGGTTAATCCAAAAATTGGCACAAAACTTGAGACCATCAAACGTGAAGGTGTTGATATTGTTTTTGCAATTGACGTTTCAAAAAGTATGCTCGCCGAAGATGTGGCACCCAATCGATTGGAAAAATCCAAACAACTTGTGACACAAATTATAAATAATTTGACAAGCGATCGCATCGGAATTATTGCCTACGCTGGTAAAGCATTTCCACAACTGCCAATTACAACGGATTATGGTACGGCAAAAATGTTTTTACAAAGCATGAACACTGATATGCTTTCCTCACAAGGAACAGCTATTGATGAAGCCATTCAGCTGTCGCGAAATTACTTTGATGATGAAGAACAAACCAACAGGGTTTTAGTGATCATCTCTGATGGAGAAGACCATAACGACCTCAGTGTGGAGGTGGCGGAAGCTGCTTCGGAAGAGGGTATCAAAATATACACCATTGGAGTGGGAAGTGAAAAAGGAGGGCCAATCCCACTCAAAAGAAATGGGGTGATTATGAGTTATAAAAAGGATAAAAATAACGAGACTGTTATTACAAAACTTAATTCAGAAACCTTAAAGTTAATCGCAGAAGAAGCTAAAGGGGCTTATATCGGTGGAAATTCTACCGCGGAAGTAGTAGAACAAATTCGCGATGTTTTGAATAAGATGGACAAAAAAGAATTTGAAGCCAAAGAATTTGCAGAATACAAAGATCAATTTCAATGGTTTTTAGGGTTGGGATTGTTCTTTCTAATATTAGACATCTTATTTTTAGAGCGAAAAACAGCTTGGTTAAAACGCTTAAATTTATTTAACGAAAACCTATGACGTACTTAAATAACATACTTAAAACTCTGGGGGTTAAAAATAACCCAACCATATCTATTCGCTATTCATACCTTACTTTATTGTTTTTTATGACCCTGTTTGTTGGGACTGCACAAGAAGTAGATCTTCAATTAATTGAATCTAATGCGTATGTCTTTGAAGGAAATTCAATCGTTGGGGAAGATTTTATAGAGGCCGAAAAAAAATACCGTCTAGCAGTTTCGACAAAACAAAACAACGTTGCTGGTTCTTTTAATTTAGGAAATGCCTATTACAATTCTAAACTTTATGATGAAGCATTGTTACGCCATTTGGGTGCTGTAGAAAACAGCATTACAAAAGCTGAAAAACACAAGGCATATCATAATATTGGAAATATTTTGATGCAAAAAAAACAGTGCAAAGAAGCGGTTTCAGCGTTTAAAAATGCGCTTCGAAACAATCCTTCGGACGATGAAACTCGGTACAACTTAGCCCTTGCTCAAGAGTGTGCAAAAGAACAAGGCGACGGCGACGGCGATGGAGATGACGAAGATAAGGATAAGGATAAGGACGAGAACAAAGACGAGAAAGACGACAGCGACGAAAAACAAGACAAAGAAGATAAAAACAAAGATAAAGGAGACGAAGAAGATAAAAACGAAGGAGATGATAAGGAAGATGAAGACGGAAAACCAAAAGACGAAAAAGGCGATCAGAAAAACAAAGACCCAAAAAACGACAAGGGTGAGCCGCAACAACAGCCTGGAAAACTATCACCACAACAAGTAAAAAATTTACTTGAAGCGATGAATAATGAAGAGAAAAAAGTACAAGAAAAAATGAATGCCTCTAAAACAAAAGGGGTCAAAGTTAAAACAGAAAAAGACTGGTAGAGAATGAAACGGAACATACTTTTACTTACATTTTTTATTTCGGGACTCCTTTCGGCGCAGGAGGTATCCTTTGATGCGAAAGTGAGTAAAAAACAACTCGGGATTAATGAGCGTCTTCGAGTTGATTTTACAATGAACACAGATGGTGATAATTTTGAACCGCCGAGTTTTGAAAACTTTACTGTGGTTGGGGGACCGAGTCAGTCCATCAATAATTCATGGATCAATGGAGTCCGTTCATTTTCAAAAAGCTATAGTTATTTTTTAGCCCCTAAAAAACGTGGTGAATTTACTATTGGTCAGGCAACCATTGAAATTGACGGAAAAACCTATAAAACGCTCCCAGTAAAAATAACCGTTACCGCCGCGATTGATAAGCCTAAAGACCCGAACGATCCTAATTATATTGCTTCAGAAAAAATTCACTTGGTCGCTGAAATTTCAAACGGAAACCCATATTTAAACGAAGCGATTACTGTGGTTTACAAACTGTATGTCGCTCAAAATACAGGGGTTCGAAACTGGCGAGAAATAGACAGTCCAAGATATAATGATTTTTGGAGTCAAAATATTGATGTTAAGGGAATCGATATTAAGCAAGGCACTTATAATGGGGAAGATTACCGCTACGTTGTCCTGAGAAAAACCGTTTTGTACCCTCAAAAAACAGGAAAACTAACGATTGAACCTCTATCTCTTGATATCACGGTTGAGGTTCCTTCTAATAGACGTGACGTTTTTGGTAGAAGTTTTATGAGTACCGTCAACAGAACCGTTGCTAGCAGAAATAGAGTTATTAATGTAAAACCCCTTCCTGAAAATGGAAAACCAGAGAATTTTTCTGGTGCAGTAGGATCTTTTGACTTTAAAGTGACCACCAATAAAGAATCTTTGAAAGCTACCGAGGCACTTGAATTAAAAGTGAGTGTGTCAGGAAAGGGCAATTTAAAGCTCTTTAGACTTCCAAAACCTACACTTCCAAGTGCGCTAGAAGTTTATGAGCCAGAGCACTCTGAAAAGGTAAACACAAGAACCTCGGGGATGCAAGGAACCATTAGCGACAGCTATACAGTCGTGCCAAATTTTCAAGGAAGTTATCCAATTCCAAAGGTGTCCTTTTCTTATTTTGATTTAAAAACAAAGCAATATAAAACACTCACTTCAGAACGCCTCATTATTGAAGTTAATGAAGGGCCTCAAAGTGCTGGAAGCACAAACAACACCCCTGGAGTCCTTACAGAAAATATCATCCCTGCTAATTTAAATTCATTTAGTTCCTTCAAAACAAGTACTAAATTTCAACCGATTATTTCAGAGCCCTTTTTTAATTCCAACTTGTTTTGGTTCTTATTATTAGGTCCATTCCTGTTAATACCATTTATTATGTTTGTGGTTAAACGCCGAACGACAAGCGCTTTGGATGTGACCGGAAATAAAATACGTAAAACAAATCGATTGGCCCGTAAATATTTAAGTAACGCAAAAAAATCTCTCGGTCAAAAGGAGCAGTTTTATAATGCGCTTGAGCGTGCACTTCACAATTATTTAAAATCAAAATTACGCTTAGAAACCAGCGAATTTAATAAAGAAAAAATAGAGGAGTTGCTCGGTAATAAAAACATAAACAGTGCAACCTTAGAAGGGTTTATTTCTCTTTTAACCTCCTGTGAACTTGCGAGATACACACCGCTTTCAACAGTTGACATGCAAAATGATTACAAAAAAGCGGCGGGTGTTATTAATGATTTAGACAAACAATTAAATTAAACAGATGAAGAAGTTTCTTATTTTTTGGTTGTTGTGTTTGGTTGGTTTTTCTCAAAACACAGAGTCGTTTAAGCAAGCAAATGACCTCTATAATTCAGGCTATTATAAAGAAGCTATCGTGCGGTATGACTCGATCTTAGCGTCCAATCAGCATTCTGCAGAACTGTATTTTAATCTTGCCAATTGTTATTATAAATTAAATGAAATTGGACCGAGTATCTTTTATTATGAAAAGGCACTTCAGTTATCTCCAAATGATTCTGATATTTTAAATAACTTAGGGTATGCTCAAAAAATGACAATTGACGCCATACAAGAGGTTCCCGAAAGTGGCGCTTCAAAATTGCTAAACAAAACCCTCAACAGCTTAAGTGTAGATGGCTGGGCAACTCGATGTGTTGGGTTGGCATTTCTTTTTGTTATTTTATTTTTAGGATATTACCTCTCCTACTCAGAAGCTAAAAAACGCCTGTTTTTTGTTTCGAGCTGCGGGGTTTTAATCGTTCTATTTATATCATTAGGGTTGTTGTTCAAAAAAGACAGTCTTGATAATAATACACACCCCGCTATTGTTTTTGTTAAAGAAGCAGGGGTTAAAACGGAACCAAATCTAAGGTCTGAGACCTCGTTTACTCTTCATGAAGGCACCAAGGTTTTGGTGATTGAAGATTATAACGATGACTGGATAAAAATAAAGCTGCTTAATGGTGAGACCGGATGGATGACGCGTTCGGAATTAAAGGCGCTTTAGTTTATTTAAGAATAAATGTCATTTTTTATTCTATCTTTACAATTATCAACAAAAACACAATCGCTATCATAAAACATATTGCCCCTTTGTTCTCTCTTTTTTTTCTGCTAAACATAGCGGGGCCAACCCTTCTGCTTTTACAATCGAACAGTGAATTCTCAAAGGTTGTTGTTTCAACAGAACAAGAATCCGATACAAAAGACATCGAGGATGTTAATGAACTTGTTTTGAACAAAACACCTCTTCAAAGTATGAATCCACGTACAAGAGGTCAAGCGTTGTTGTTTGTATTTTGTAATAAATCTTTTTTAGATGTTTATTTAGAGTGTGTTTCACCTCCTCCAGATTATATTTAGATTACTTCCCTTATTCACAAAAAGATCTCATCTCTTTTAAATTATAATCTAATATCAATACAATGAAACAACTTTTTTCAAACATAAAAGGCGATGCCTTTGGTGGAATCACCGCAGGAGTCGTCGCATTGCCACTGGCTTTAGCTTTTGGAGTCTCTTCTGGACTCGGACCTAGCGCGGGTCTTTACGGCGCTATTTTTATCAGTTTTTTCGCCGCACTTTTTGGAGGGACCAACACTCAAATATCAGGCCCAACAGCACCAATGACCGCTGTAAGTATGGTTGTGATTTCCGGAATTATAGCTGCCAATGATGGCGACTTATCAATTGCACTGCCCGCCATATTAACCGTGTTTTTAATTGCGGGGCTTTCTCAAATTGGACTCGGTATTTTAGGCTTCGGGAAGTATATTAAATACATTCCTTACCCGGTCGTTTCGGGGTTTATGACTGCAATCGGTGTTATTATTTTACTGACACAAATCTTGCCTTCTTTAGGGTATAGCCCAAAAGAAGACCTCCAATTTGTCAATCAATTCAAGGCACAGGCCGAAGAGGTGATTCTTGAAAATATTTTAAAAGAGGAGGCTGGTGATGGAATATTGGTCTTGGAAAATTTTCAAGAAACCATTGATCGCGCTTCTTTAATTTCGCAAAATGATATCCAAAAAGAATCTGAAAACTTAGCTTCTAAAGAGGCCTCTGGAACAATCGGCGCACTAAAACTTATGCCAAGAGCACTTCAAAATATCAACTGGCTAGAACTGCTGCTGGCTTTGGGAACTATTTTTATTATTTATGGGTTTAAACGCATTACAACGGTAGTGCCTAGCACACTCGTCGCTTTAATCATCATGTCTGGTATCGCCATTGGGTTTGGGCTGAATTATAAGCCTATCGAAGAAATTCCTAGCGGGTTGCCCGTTCTTCAACTAGAAATTTTTACTAAGTTTAAATTAACGACCATTACACCCTATGTTTTCACCGGGTTTACACTCGCGTTATTAGGAGCAATTGATTCCTTGCTAACGAGTATTGTGGCGGATAATATGACCAAAACAAAACACGATCCAAACAAAGAACTTATAGGTCAGGGAATTGGAAATAGTATTGCGTCTCTTTTTGGAGGAATTCCGGGTGCTGGAGCCACCATCAGAACGGTAGTAAATATAAACTCTGGAGGGAAAACAAAACTTTCTGGAATGATTGCCGGCATAATGCTGTTGTTTATTTTATTGGCCTTAGGCCCTATCGCTTCAAAGATTCCTACCGCCGTCCTTTCTGGAATTTTGATAACCGTTGGAATTGGCGTGATGGACTACAAAGGTCTAAAAGCAATTCCGTCATTACCAAAAGACATGTCGTTTGGTCCTTTAAAATTAAGTTCTGAGGTCATCATCATGCTCATTGTGTTGTTGCTCTCTACGTTTTGGGATTTGATATTTGCTGTGGGAATTGGCTTAATAATATCCTGTTTGATGTTTATGAAAAAAATTGGAGATTTAACTTCTGAATATTCCAACGTAAAAGTGTTAAAAGAAAAGAGTTGGCCGGACGAAAAAAACATTCCAGAACGCTTGAAAAAGTCTGTGTTTATTAAGCGTATCAAAGGGCCTTTGTTTTTTGGATCAACTTCAGACTTTCAGCAACTTTACAAACAAATTCCAGATACTGCGACCACTGTAATTTTGCGTTTGGAACGTATGCAATATATGGATCAATCTGGGCTTTATGCTATGGAAGACATGATTCAAGAGCTGCAAACAAAAAATATCGAGGTGCGGTTTGTAAACCTGTTAAAACAACCGCGATATATGATGGAACGGATTGATATCATCCCAGATTTTATTCCGGAGGGACATATTTATGACAGTTTAAAGGCTTGTATCCAAGAGCTGTCTTAATCTGTTTTAAGTTTCGATTATTCGCTTAAGGGAGCTGGGATAGTTGGGAGCTCCAGTGGTGTTTCTTCATTTATAAAATTTGGAAAAATCATTGGAGCTAACGACTTTACTGGATTATAAAGGATGGATGTTTCGATTTCTTCGTCGGAAACAAAAGGAATGGTTTTGTTTAAGGAATTAAAAATCAATAATAGAACACTGAGTATTAAAGCAATTTTAAGACCTCCAAAAAGACCTCCTAATAATTTATTTAGAATTCCTAGAGCTGCAAAATCGGCAAGCTTGGTTAATGCTTTTCCAGCAAGAGAAACCACTAAGACAATGACGACAAATGTAATGGCAAAAGCGGAGATATTTATTGTTTTTTCACCCCATTCAAAACGGTTTGACAAAAATTCTGCTGCATAATTACTAAAGTGTACCGCTCCATAAACGCCTACTAGCAGAGCAAGTAAGGAGGTAACCTCAACAAAAAAACCTTTTGACAATCCTTTGATGAGTCCATAAAGAATGAGTGCGCTTAAGATAATATCAATGATTGCCATGCTGATTGATTTCTTTAAATGATTTACAAAAATTAACACTGAGTGCTAACTTAATAACTCAAATGTTTCGTTTCTATTTTAATACACCCTAAATTTACGAAATAATTATGGCTCGAGACGAAGAACTTAAAAAACGATGGGAAGAGGTGGTTAAAAAACTATCCGCTCAATTTTCAGATGGTGACCCCTTAGACCTAGATGGCATCATCTATCTTATTGGGGTACAAGAACTTGGGCAGCTACACAGGACATTCAAAAAGGACGAAAAGCTAAACCTAATGCACATTGCCATCTGTCGGCTTTTAGAGCCTTACGGCTATTATGTGTTTGATTATTTCGATGAACAGGGTTGGCCACATTATACGATAAAAGAAGCCTTGCCTAATTTAAAGGCTGGCGAACAAAGCATTCTAATGAAGGATGCGATTGTAAACTATTTTATTGAGGCGAAGTTTATTAGTTAAGATTTCTTAAATTTGGCCATTATTTAAATTAATCATGATAGAGAAAATCCATAAACTTATAGAGGAGGCTGAGGCTTTTTCAACACAGTCTTTAAAAGAACTAGAAGAATTTCGCATTGAGTTTCTTGGAAAAAAAGGACTTTTAAATGATTTGTTTGCGAGCTTTAAGGAGGTTCCAAACGAACAAAAAAAAGACTTTGGACAAGCCATCAATAAATTAAAAAGTGTCGCTCAAGAAAAAGTAAGTTCCTTAAAAGCGACCTTAGAAAACACTTCGAATGAGGCGTCTCTTTTTGGCGATTTATCTCGTCCTGGCGAACCTTTTAATATTGGGGCTAGACACCCCATTTCGTTAGTAAAAAATCAAATTATTGATATCTTTTCACGAATTGGATTTAATGTAAGTGAGGGTCCAGAAATTGAAGATGATTGGCATAATTTCACGGCCTTAAACTTACCAGAACACCATCCTGCAAGAGATATGCAGGATACGTTTTTTATTCAAACTGATCCAGATATATTATTACGTACACATACAAGTTCGGTGCAAGTGCGTTATATGGAAAATAATCAGCCGCCTATCCGTACCGTTTCTCCAGGAAGGGTTTATAGAAACGAAGCTATTTCGGCACGCTCCCATTGTTTTTTCCACCAGGTAGAAGGGTTGTATATTGACAAAAATGTGAGTTTTGCAGACTTAAAACAAACGCTACAGTATTTTACAACAGAGCTTTTTGGAAAATCAAAAATAAGACTACGACCTTCTTATTTTCCGTTTACAGAACCGAGTGCTGAGGTCGATGTATATTGGGGACTAGAAACTGAAACAGACTATAAAATGACCAAAGGCACGGGTTGGCTAGAGATTATGGGCTGTGGAATGGTTGACCCTAATGTCCTTGAAAACTGTGGCATTGACTCTAAAGAATATTCAGGCTTTGCCTTTGGTATGGGAATTGACAGAATTGCATTGCTATTACACCAAATTAGTGACATCCGATTGTTAAGTGAAAATAATGTCCGTTTTTTAGAACAATTTAAAAGCGCACTTTAAATCTCTTTTTTGAAAAAAGACATTCTCATTCCAAAAGTAAAAGGCATTTCTTTAGCGGTTGTTCATGAATACAACAACACCTATAATTCCTATGATTGGAACGCATATATCATCAACGAAAGGTCTATTGATTTAGAAATGGTGATTATTGTAACCAAGGGCTACTCTGAGACTAAAAAAACAGCGACTTTTAGAAAAAAAATTGACGTTCTTCCCGCTAAAAGTTTTGCAAAAATTGAAATGCTTTTGGAAGATGTTTTGTCTATAAACAATCGTTTTAACGTTTCTTTTTTTGAAGGTAATACCCTATACGAAAAGTCCTTTGAATTTAAAAAAAATACGATTAACGAAAAGGCACTTCAGCAAATTCCTCTTATAAACCTGAAGGGTGTTTTAAAATCTTAACCCAGTTTTTCTGTAAGTTTCTTAAACGCTTTTTTAGCGTCTTTATTCATGTATAAAACGTCATAAACAGTATCAATAATCGGGGTTTGGGCTGGTTTTTCTTTGCCTTGATTTATTTGGTGTGCACTTTTTGAGGCATAATACCCTTCGGCGATCATGCTCATTTCCATTTGTGCGGATTTCACGGTATAGCCTTTACCAATCATGTTTCCAAACATTCTATTCCTTGAAAACAAGGAGTAGCAAGTCACTAATAAATCTCCTAAATAGACCGTTTCGTTGATGTTTCGTTTCATTTTATGGACTTTTTTAATGAACCGTTTCATTTCGCGTGTGGCATTACTCATCAGAACACTTTGAAAGTTATCACCGTAGCCTAGGCCATGGGCCATTCCGGCAGCAATTGCATATATGTTTTTTAACATGGCTGCATATTCTGCACCTACAACATCGTCATTGGCGCTGGTTCTAATGTAATTACTAGAGAATTGATCCGCTACAACGTTCGCAATATCAAGATCTGCACAGGCAATCGTCAAATACGAAAGCCGTTCTAAGGCAACTTCCTCCGCGTGACAAGGACCTGTTAATACAACAATATTATTTAAATCAACTCCGTATTTTTGATGAAAATGTTCGCCTACTAAAAATCCTGACTCCGGAATAATTCCTTTCACAGCGGACATAATTATTTTAGAAGAAATATCGATCGTTACTTTTTGAAGTTCACTCTCCATAAATGCAGATGGAATCGCAAATATTAATACATCTGCAGCCTCTGCCACAGTGTTAATATCTGTATTTAAGCGCAGCTGGTCAAGGTTTAATTCTACTGAACTCAAGTAAGAAGGGTTGTGTTCTTCGGAAATAATATAATCTATTGTCTGCTGTTTTCGAACATACCAATCCACTTGATCGCTGTTTTCACAAAGCATCTTAACGATTGCCGTTGCCCAACTTCCACTTCCAAAAACTGCGTATTTTAAACCTGAAGACATTTAGATGGTTGTTTTAGCGTTCAAAAGTACTAAAAATATATGTTCTGAACTTTGGCACCCTAAGGTTTACTTAAATTTGTTTTCTATGATTTCCAAAAATCGAGCCTCTATTTCTTCTTGTCCCTCCCAGTTATTGTAGTCTGGCTTGATAATTGACTCTAATAAATTTGTCGCTTCTTCATACGAATCTAAAGTACTTAGTTGAGACAATACCCGCTCATAATCTTCATTATTGTTTTCAAATAAGTTTTTGACAAAAGCAAGACGGTCGTTTAGTCCTATTTGAAACCCCTGTGTTTTTAGCTGATCGTTTAAAGAAGTTTGTGGCGAATCCGTCTCTACGGCATCAAAAATAGGAAGCTGTGCATAGCTTGGTGACAACTCGTTGAGGTCATGCTCTACGACTTCTGAGGGCTCTTCTTTAGGTTCATTTATAGCCTCTATGATTGTGTCAACTTCTATTGTTTCTTCAGGCATTTGAGCAACCATATCCTTAATTTTCTCGATGGCAGGTTCCATAATCGCCTCTTCTTCCTCGGAATCTATATTTACAAACGTTTTGTCTGCGACTTCAACGGAGTCCGTAATTTTATTATTAAACGCCCCTTCAAGTGAATTGAAAAACGAAGTGTCCATTCCAGCAAAATCAGACGATTCTCCTTCCTGATTGTTTTCAATAAATTTTAGAACTGTAATTTTTTGATAAAGCAACGCTATTTCAGAGTGCATTTTTTCAAGGTCTTCTTTCCCTGTAAGTTTAAGGACTCTATGAGCAATACTTATTAATTCGGACTCTAATTTTTTTTTCATGTGTATGTATTTTTTGTATTCACTTGGGTTGGATGTTAATCATTGTCTTGTTTTAAAAAGCGTTTGACTTGTGCGCTTCATGGGGTTATATGAATTAATTTATCCTCGTTTTTCGTTGCTTGTAAACTATTTATTAATACCCTTTTAAAACTTTTAAATTTTTACTTTTGATTTTTAATAAATTTGTGTCACCTTTATAAAAACGAAAGTAATTTCGTGTTGGTGTTAAAATTACAAAATGTTTCTCGAAAATACAGTAAACCCTAAAGAACAATTTGGTTGGATCGAAGTCATCTGCGGATCGATGTTTTCTGGAAAGACCGAAGAATTAATTCGTCGCTTAAGACGGGCTCAGTTTGCAAAGCAAAAAGTTGAGATTTTTAAACCTGCGATTGATGTCCGTTACGATGATGAAATGGTCGTTTCTCATGATTCCAATGAAATTCGTTCGACGCCAGTGCCCTCTGCTTCAAACATCCCGCTTTTAGCAGATGGATGTGATGTTGTGGGTATTGACGAGGCACAGTTTTTTGATGATGAAATTGTAAATGTGTGTAATCAACTTGCTAATAAAGGGGTTCGGGTGATTGTTGCCGGGCTAGATATGGATTTTAAAGGAAATCCTTTTGGGCCCATGCCCAATTTGATGGCAACCGCAGAATATGTTACCAAAGTGCATGCTGTTTGTACGCATACAGGAAACTTAGCCCAATATAGCCACCGTAAATCTAAAAACGACAACCTCGTTCTTTTGGGGGAGGTTGATGAATATGAACCCCTCAGTAGAGCTGCTTATTATAAGGCGCTCACAAAAGAAAAGTTGCAAGACATGGATGTGGTTAGTCCTGTGGATGTCAGTGCAAACAAAAAAGATTCTAATGTCTAAAGTAACTGAAACCACTTTAGAAATTAACTTGGCTTCTTTAAAGCATAATTTTGAGTTCCTAAAATCAAAACTCAAGGATAAGACACTTTTTTTAGCGGTCGTAAAAGCGTTTGCTTATGGAAGTGATGCAGTTGTGGTTGCAAAATGTCTCCAAAAAATGGGAGTGGATTATTTTGCAGTGGCCTATATTAGTGAAGGGGTTGCTTTGAGGCAAGCCGGAATTAAAACCCCTATTTTAGTGCTTCACCCTCAGGAAAAGAACTTAGAACTTGCAATAAAACATTGTTTAGAACCTAGTTTATATACTTTAAAAATACTGCAAACTTTTGAACGCATAGCACAGCAACAAAATCAAAAAAATTACCCTGTTCATATTAAATTTAATACCGGTTTAAATCGTCTTGGGTTTGAACCAAATGAACTCGATTTGGTGGCGGAACAACTTTCCAAAACTAGTGCCTTAAAAGTAAGGTCCGTGTTTTCTCATTTAGCAGCGAGTGAAGATTTGGAAGAAAAACCATTTACTTTAGAACAAATCAAGCTTTATAAATCACTTTCCACATCATTTATTGAAACATTAGGATACCCTATTATCAAACACTTGTGTAACACTTCGGGGGTACTTAATTACCCAGAAGCACATTTTGATATGGTGCGCTGTGGAATAGGACTGTATGGATATGGAAACTCTGATAAAGAGACTAAGAACTTTCAACCTATAGCGACCTTAAAGTCTGTAATTTCACAAATTCACCTTGTTAAAAAAGGGAAAAGCGTGGGGTATAACCGAGCGTTTATAAGCTCTGAAGACTCAAAAATTGCAACAATTCCTATTGGTCACGCCGATGGAATTGGAAGGCATTTTGGTCATGGCGTGGGGGCTGTGTCAATTGGTTATGAAAAAGCGCCGATTGTTGGAAACGTGTGTATGGATATGATAATGATAGATGTGACAAACATTGAATGTGAAGAGGGCGATGAGGTTGTATTCTTTGGCTCTGAATATTCCGCTGAAACAAGTGCAGCTGCAGCAAACACCATTTCTTATGAACTCATAACGGGTATCTCTCAACGGGTGAAGCGCAAGGTCTTGAATATCCCTTTAGATAACACATCACTTTAGGTGATATTACATTGGAGATTAACTAAAAAAAAGGCTCTTTTTAACGAAATTCATAAAGACAGATTGATTCGTTCTTCTTTTTTTATTTTACTTCTTTTCTTTTCAGTTTATTTACTAATTTTATACCCTTAATTAAAGATGTAAAAATAATGAAAATTGCAATTGTAGGGGCTACCGGAATGGTGGGCGCTGTTATGTTAAAATTACTCGAAGAACGTCAATTTCCACTCACGGAATTGATTCTTGTTGCTTCGGAGCGTAGTGTTGGTAAAAAATTAAGTTTTAAAGGAATTGAGCATACGATTGTAGGTCTTGCGACAGCGGTGGAAATGCTTGCAGATATTGCTGTTTTTTCTGCGGGTGGCGATACTTCTCTTGAATGGGCTCCAAAGTTTGCTGAGGCCGGAACGACCGTCATAGACAACTCTTCTGCATGGCGGATGGATCCCACAAAAAAACTAATTGTACCAGAAATTAATGCTTCTATTTTAACGGCCGAGGATAAAATTATAGCCAACCCAAACTGTTCAACAATTCAGTTGGTTATGGCGTTATCTCCTTTACACGATAAATATAAAATGAAACGCGTGGTTATTTCTACCTACCAATCTGTTTCTGGGTCTGGTGCGAAAGCGGTTCAACAATTAGAAAACGAAATCAACAATGTTAAAGGTGAAATGGCATATCCGTATCCAATAGGAAGAAACGCCTTGCCACACTGTGATGTTTTCCTAGAAAATGGATATACTAAAGAAGAAATGAAATTGGCGAAGGAGCCACAAAAAATATTAAACGATCACTCATTTGCAATTACGGCGACGGCGGTTCGAATTCCTACCGCTGGTGGGCACTCTGAATCTGTAAATGTTCAGTTTGAAAATGATTTTGATCTTCAAGAAGTGCGATCTATTCTAAGTCAATCGGACGGGGTTACGGTTCAAGATAATACAGATACAAACACCTATCCGATGCCTATGTATGCTAACGGAAAAGATGCCGTTTTTGTAGGGCGTATTCGGCGTGACGAAACCCAGGCAAACACCTTAAACCTGTGGATTGTTGCCGACAACTTAAGAAAAGGCGCCGCTACAAATACGGTTCAAATTGCAGAATATCTAGTGGCGAATATATTATAACTCCTTAATGCTTTCAATAACCAACGTCTCTTATCAATATAACGATCGTCCGGTGTTAAAAGCGGTTTCAGCCCAAGTTCTTAGCGGTGAATGTTTGGCTGTTGTAGGTGAAAGTGGGTCGGGAAAAAGCACCCTTCTAAAGCTTATTTTTGGTCAAATGGATGTGGACGGTGGTACAATCGTTTGGAACGACCAACCCATTTTAGGGCCTAAAAACAAACTTGTTGTTGGACATGATTTTATGAAGTATGTGGCACAAGAATTTGATCTAATGCCTTATACAAGTGTTTCTGAAAACATCGGAAATTATCTTTCTAATTTTTACCCAACTGAGAAAGAGTCTCGTGTGAAGGAGCTGATTGAGGTGGTCGAATTAGAGGGGTTTGAAAACACAAAAGTTCAATTTTTAAGTGGGGGTCAAAAACAACGTGTTGCATTGGCAAGAGCCATCGCAAAACGTCCTGAAATTATTCTTTTGGACGAGCCTTTTAGTCACATTGATAATTTTAAAAAACAATCCTTGAGGCGAAATTTATTTGCTTATTTAAAAAACAACAAAATTGCTTGTGTGTTAGCAACTCATGATAAAGATGATGTTTTGTCGTTTGCAGATCAAATGATGGTGCTTCACAAAGGAGTTGTCATGAGAACAGATTTGCCAAGCACTATCTATTCGAACCCAGAACACCCGCTGATTGCTGCTTTTTTTGGCGAATACAACACTATTGAGGGCGAATTGTATTATGCACATCAAATTGTTTTAGCGGACAAGAGCTCCCTAAAAGCGGTTGTAAAACATAGCTTCTATAAAGGTGATTATTTCCTGATAGAAGCAAGCCTAAACGAAGGAGTGGTTTATTTTAAGAATCCAACCGCTCTTGAAGAAAATGCTGTAGTTTCATTGGCTTTAAAACGTTAAAAGGCCTGTTTATAGCACTTGGTATTTCGTTTTTTCATTTTAAAGTATTAAATTACATTTTATAACTTAAATTCATCTTCTATGTCATTCTTTTTTATCCCCTTTTTAGTCATTGGACTCCTTATTTTATTGGCCGCTTTTTTTACGGTCAAACAACAAACTGCGGCAATTGTTGAACGTTTTGGAAAATTTCAGAGCATTCGACAGTCTGGTCTCCACTTAAAAATCCCTTTAATTGATCGTATCTCTGGTCGTTTAAGTTTAAAAATCCAACAATTGGATGTTTTAATTGAAACAAAAACGCTTGATGATGTGTTTGTACGACTGAAGGTTTCTGTCCAATTTAAAGTGATTAAAACCAAGGTTTACGATGCCTTTTATAAGTTGGATTATCCACACGATCAAATAACGTCTTATGTGTTTGATGTGGTAAGAGCAGAGGTTCCAAAAATGAAACTTGATGATGTTTTTGTTAAAAAGGATGATATTGCAATTGCGGTAAAATCAGAGCTGAACCAAGCCATGATGGATTATGGGTATGACATCATAAAAACCTTAGTGACCGATATTGACCCTGATCCACAAGTAAAAGAAGCGATGAATCGAATTAATGCTTCAGAACGTGAAAAAATAGCGGCACAATTTGAAGGAGATGCGGCCCGTATTCTGATTGTTGAAAAAGCAAAAGCAGAGGCTGAAAGCAAGCGTCTTCAAGGTCAGGGTATTGCCGACCAGCGTCGTGAAATCGCACGAGGTTTAGAAGAATCTGTTGAGGTCTTAAATAAAGTGGGGATCAATTCTCAAGAAGCTTCCGCACTAATTGTTGTGACACAGCATTATGATACGCTTCAGTCTATTGGTCAAGAAACAAATAGCAATCTTATATTGTTGCCAAATTCTCCTCAAGCAGGAAGCAATATGTTGAATGATATGGTGGCAAGTTTTACTGCTAGTAACCAAATTGGAGAGGCTATGAAAAATGGCCCTAAGAAAGCATTGCCGAAAAAGTAGTGTTCCTTTAAACGCATTAAAAAACTCCCATAAATTGAATTGTGGGTGTTTTTTTTGATTATTAATTAATCAGAGTGTGCTATCTAAATCTGTTTTGCTATTTCGCTTAACACGGGGTGAGCATCTGTTTTTGCAGCCCCTATAAAAGACTCAATTTGTTCGTTTCTTTGTAAATCATTTTCTAAAAGGACTTGTAAAGTAAGAGCCACCGCTATTCGGGTTCCCACTTTTTTAGCCGCAGTGTTAAATAACGGTTCTAAATCCTCATAGGAAACTTCCCTAGCAAGCGTCTGAATCTCTGCTTTTACTTTTTGTTGTTTTGCTTCTGGAAGGTTTGTGTACTTTTTTCCGAGCTGTTTAATGATGTCAATTGCTTTTCGTTTTGGTGCTTGTGACCGCGTTTGATGAGTGGCGGGTTGCTTTTGCTTTGGTTCTTTTTTTGCCCAAGCGTCTCTTAATCCTACGGTTTTATTAAACACCAGGCGGGTTGCAGAAGTGTCTTTGTCAACATTAAAATAACCGATGCGTTGAAATTGAAATTGTGTACCAACTCTTGCGTCTTTAATGTGGGGTTCTACGAATGCGTTTCTTACTTTTAAAGAGTTTGGATTCACAAACGTTGAAAAATCTTCGGTTTGACTGTCGGGTGCTTCGTGCAAAAACAAACGATCGTATTCTCTTACCTCAGCTTCCACAGCATGTTTAATAGACACCCAGTGCAAAGTTCCCTTAACTTTTCGAAGGCTTTCGGGGGTTCCGCTGCCGCTTAAACTCTTTGGATCGTAACTACAGTGAATTTCTAAAATTGTTCCTTTTTCGTCCTTTACAACGCGTTCTGCTTTAATAATAAAAGCATTTTTAAGACGGACTTCTTTTCCAAGAGAAAGTCTAAAATATTTGCTGTTGGCTTCTTCTTTAAAATCATCTCGCTCTATGTAAAGGTTTTGAGAAAACGGTACTGTTCGAGTGCCTGCGCTTTCATCTTCTGGATTATTTTCTGCTTCCAACCATTCTTCTTTGCCCTCTGGGTAGTTTTGAATTACCAGTTTAATGGGGTCTAAAACAGCCATGATTCGCGCTGCTTTTTTGTTGAGATCTTCTCGGACACAAAACTCTAAAAGAGAAACATCAATAACATTATCACGCTTGGCGACTCCTACTTTTTCTACAAAATTACGAATAGACGTTGGGGTATAGCCACGACGTCTTAAGCCAGAAATTGTAGGCATCCTCGGGTCGTCCCAACCGCTTACAACTTTATCTTCTACGAGTTTTAATAACTTTCGCTTACTCATAATGGTATAGCTTAAGTTTAAACGTGCAAATTCGCGTTGCTTTGGTATTAAGGGCAGAGAGTCTTTTTTATAATTAAAGACGATCTTTTTAAACCAGTCGTATAAATCTCTATGGGGTTTGAATTCTAACGAACATAAAGAATGTGAAATCTGTTCTAAATAATCACTTTCTCCATGCGTCCAATCATACATGGGGTAAATACACCAGGTTGAACCTGTGCGATGGTGATCTGCATGAAGTATTCGATACATTAACGGGTCACGCATCAACATATTCACGTGCTTCATGTCTATTTTAGCTCTTAAAACGTGCGTTCCTGCTTTAAATTCGCCGTTTTTCATTTGTTCAAAAAGGGCTAAATTTTCTTCAACAGAACGGTTTCTAAAGGGGCTGTTTTCACCTGGTTGTGTGGGGGTTCCTTTTTGAACTGCCATGGCTTCGCTTGTTTGGGAGTCCACATAAGCTTTCCCATCTTTAATCATTTGTAAGGCCCATACATAGAGTTGCTCAAAGTAGTCGGAGGAGTAAACTTCTTTATCCCATTTATAGCCTAACCAAGAAATATCCTCTTTAATCGCATCTACATATTCCTGATCTTCTTTTGTGGGGTTGGTGTCGTCAAAACGCAAATTGACGGGTGCATTATACGTTTCACCCAAACCAAAACTAATTCCAATCGCTTTTGTATGACCAATGTGAAGGTAGCCGTTGGGTTCTGGAGGAAACCGAAAACGCAACTTGTTTTGCGGCAAGCCATTCTTTAAATCTTGTTCTATTATTTGCTCTAAAAAGTTGAGCGGTTTGTGCGTTTCTGACATAATTCGGTGTATTTCTTGGATAAATACGTGGCAAAATTAATCAAATAAAAAGTTTATAGATATATCTTGGGTATAATTATTATTTTTATCGAAATAAAAAAAGAGAAAATGGGAATTATTAAGGTTGAAAACATAAGGGTGTATGCGTATCATGGGTGCCTGAGTGAGGAAACTATTATTGGAAGTGATTATAGGGTTGATGTAAGCGTGGAGGCAGATTTAGAAAAATCATCGGTTACAGACGCTTTAAACGACACGGTTGACTATGTGGCCTTAAACGCAATTGTGGTGGAAGAAATGCGCATTCCTGCAAAATTGTTAGAGGCGGTTGCAAAACGAATAATCAATCGTGTGTTTGAAAATTGTGAAACAGTGGTGTCGGTGTCGGTGTCGGTTTCCAAAATAAACCCTCCTATTGGCGGAGATGTAGAAAGGGTAACGATTGTTTTAAATGAATCGCGGTAAAATAACGTTAAGGTATTCGTAGAACAGGCTCTTTGAAGGGGTTGTGCTTGATGAGAGTTAAGAGTGTTCTTTTAATGGATTCTTTCCTTTTATCTTGTGTAATGTTTAAATTTGATTAAATTTGCGTTCCTTTTTGGGCGTCTTGGCCGAGTGGCTAGGCAGAGGTCTGCAAAACCTTCTACAGCGGTTCGAATCCGCTAGACGCCTCAAGTTATAAAGACCACAATTTTTAAAGATTGTGGTTTTTTTATTCCCTTATTTCTTCAATAATCGTTTGTGGGTTTAACTTGTCTTTTGGTAAAAAACCTTTTGTAATTAGCACCAGTCCACATATGATCAAAATAACGCCTAACAATTTTTTTATTTTTAGAATTCTTTTAAGTGTTAGTTGTTTTTTTAATTGTTTGGCGAGTATTATTTTGAATATGTCTGTAATAAAATAACCAACTATAAGGGAGCCAAAAAATACATAAAACCGATTGATATCGTTTTCTAGGCTTGGCCCTGTGACAATGATAATTCCCAACCAAAAAATCAACACACCAACATTGATAAAGTTGAGTAAAAAGCCCTTGACAAACAGCTCAATATAATTTACTTTAAAAGAACTAGAGAGTTGAGCTTTTAGCTCGTTGTGTTTTGTTTTTTTAAGAAAAACGATCAAACCATAGACGGTTAAAATAGACCCTCCAAAGACATATAAACCAGGTTGGTTACTTAGGTTTTCTAATAACTGAAAGCTACTAAAATAGGCGAGCCCAATAAAAATAATATCTGCAACGATAACACCTAAATCAAAAGCAACGGCAGCTCTAAACCCTTTTGTAACGCTTGTTTCAATTAAAACAAAGAAGGCGGGGCCAATCATAAAAGCTAAGAAAAAACCTAGGGGAATGGCAGCCTGTATATCTTCTAACATAGTGCTTTAGTTTTTTTAGAGTCTGAATTAGTTAATCTTTATAAATAATTCTTCCTCCTACAATTTTAGTTTGCTTGATATTTTTTGGTTTCCCATGAATTATCAAATCACCTCCAGCAACGATTCTAACTTCGATAAGTTGCGAACTTTTTACGTCTGCAACTCCTCCTGCTTTTATTTTTATTTCAGAGTTTAGAGCTTGTAATGAAGATCCTTCATACACACCGCCTGTTCTTATCGTTATATTTTGGGAGCCTGTGGTACCGCTTGCATTGATAATACCCCCTGTTACTGTTTTAATTGATAATAATTTTGTGTCGGTGATGACAGAAATTTCTCCTCCTTCTTGCGCTTTTAATTCCAATTCATATTGCTTAAATAATGATTTTGAAACTACTTTCGCTCCTTCATTCACATCTATAATATCAATTTTTTTATAAAAAAGTTTTACAAATGTTCTTTTACCATTGAACGGTTTGTTTAGAACCATTTTAATTTTTAAAACGTCATTTTTTTGAACAATTAAAACATTGGAGGTTTCTTCTCCTGTTATTTCTATTTTGTTTTCATTAGATTCAACGAGCTCTACATTAATGAGGTCGTAAACTTTCAGTTCAGAGAAATCCCCTATTGATTTACTAACGGGTGTTTGAGAGCCTACTAAAAAGCAGGAGAATAGAAAGAATAAAGTATAGAATTTCATTTTTTATCGGTGTTTTTAAATGTTTAATATAAAGTCTAAATGTTTTTTTACTAGATCGGCATGTTTGACGCGAACCTCTACTTCATCTCCTAGTTGATATTTAGTTTTGGTTCGTTCACCTATTAAAGCAAATTCTTCTGCATCAAATCTATAAAAATCTCCTTTAATATCTCTAATTCTTACCATACCTTCGCATTTATTTTCTATAATTTCTACATACATTCCCCATTCAGTCACACCAGAAATAACCCCTAAAAAGGTTTCTTCTTTGTGGTCTTGCATGTATTTGACTTGCATATATTTTATAGAATCACGCTCTGCTTTTGTTGCGAGATATTCCATATTCGAAGCGTGTTTACATTTTTCTTCATAAACATCTGCACTCGTTGATTTATTACCCTCTAAATAATATTGTAGCAAACGATGTGCCATAACATCCGGATAACGACGTATTGGAGATGTGAAATGACTATAATATTTAAAAGCTAGTCCGTAATGACCTATATTTTTTGTAGAGTACACTGCTTTACTCATACAACGAATAGTGAGTGTATCAACAAGATTTTGTTCTTTAGTGCCTTTAACGTTTTTGAGAAGGGTGTTTAAGGAGTGGGTGGTTGTTTCTTTATTTTTAAAATTTAATTGATGTCCAAATTGGGAAACAATTCGTTGAAGACCTGCTAATTTTTGATCGTCTGGTTCATCATGAATTCGATATATAAATGTTTTTTGTGGGGTTTGTTTTCCTATAAATTCAGCAACTTTTTTATTTGCTAATAACATAAATTCTTCAATGAGTTTATTTGCATCTTTAGAGGTTTTAAAAAATACACCTACAGGGTTATTAACAGCATCTAGGTTAAATTTAACTTCTTTTTTATCAAATGAAATAGCGCCACTTTTCATACGTTTTGACCGCAGTATTTTTGCTAATTCATCTAATTTCAAAATAGCATTTTTAATAGCGGTTTCCGTAGTATAAGTTTGCCCGCTAATTGCTATTTCTGCTGGAATAACACCCTCTTTAGTTTCGATAATATGTTGTGCTTCTTCGTAAGCAAATCGGGCATCACTATAGGTTACTGTTCTCCCAAACCACTGATTTTCTATAAGTGCTTTTTTGTTTATTTCAAAAACTGCTGAAAAAGTAAATTTTTCTTCTAAGGGACGGAGAGAACAAGCGTTGTTCGATAGGACTTCTGGTAACATTGGAACAACTCTATCTACTAAATAAACTGATGTAGCACGTTCGAAAGCTTCATCATCTAAAATTGTGCCTTCTTTAATATAATGTGACACATCTGCAATATGAATTCCTATTTCATAATTACCGTTCGGAAGTTCTTTAAAAGATAAAGCGTCATCAAAATCTTTTGCATCTTTTGGATCTATTGTAAAAGTAAGAGTCGATCGCATATCGCGACGTTTTGCTATTTCTTCTTTATTAATAGAGGTGTCTATATTATTAGCAAATGCTTCTACTTCTGCAGGGAATTCGTTAGGCAGTCCGTATTCTGCTAATATGGAATGAATTTCAGTATTATGATCTCCTGGTTTGCCTAATATTTTTATTATTTCTCCATTTGGACAATCTGCTTTGTCATGCCATTCTTCTAAACTTACGATAACTTTATCACCATCTTCTGCTTTCATTGTTTTAGATAAAGGCACGAAAATATCTACAGGCATTTTATTAGAATCGGGTACTACAAAAGAAAATTTTTCATTTAATTGTACAACACCAACATATTCTGTTCGTGCACGATCAATAATTTGTGTGATTTCTCCTTCTTGCTTTCCATTTTTTTTACGTTTATAAATATATAATTCAACCGTATCACCATGCAGAGCTTTATGCATGTTATTAGATGCTATAAAAACATCTTCGTCCGAAGTATCTCTTATAATATAAGCATTACCTCTTGCGGCCATATCTACTTTTCCTGTAAAATATTCAGTTGAACTTATAATTTGAAATTTTCCTCGTTCAACTTCTTTTATTTCTTTTTGAGCTGTTAACTTGTGGAGATTTTTTATAATTTGGTTCCGACTGCTAGCATCATTTACTTTTAATTTCGCAGCAATCTGTTTATGATTGAATGTTTTTTTTCTATCGGATTTTAATAGATTTAATATACTTTGACTGTAATTATTAACCGATTGTTTTTTATTCTTTTTTCTTTTCATTTAAAGTTTCTAATTAAGCAAAGCTAGTCTTTTAATTTAAGCAAGAGTCATTACTTTTTTTACTTTATTCACATTTAATATAATCATATTAATTTTTTATTAATTTTTTAAAAAACAAATGCTATTTATTATAGTCTGTTAATAGCTATTATAAGTTTAATTTAAATCAGTTGGAATTTATCTTATATACATTCTATAAACATATACTAAACAATTTATTTTTATGTAATATATTGATTTTTAATATTATAGACTTATTTAATATACATTGTTAATAACATATATTAACATAAAAGTACTCATAAATAATTAAGTATTTTTTGTTTATAAACCTATTTTTAATTTTTATAAGTAAAGAATGAAAAATAACAACTTTTTTAGTTTTCTAAATTTATTTAATCCTTTGATAAAATTAATTCATAAATAAAAATTTAGTTATCATAATCGTTTATTAATTATTAACAACTAATTAAAAAGGCTATAAACAATATAATTTAAGTACCACTCTTTTTTGTAAATTTACTAATAATTAAAGTTACACCAAATGAATATATCAATAGGAAACGATCACGCCGGAACGGATTATAAATTTAGAATTATAGAAGTTCTTAAATCCAAAAATATAGGAGTTACTAATTATGGAACAGACGCTGTCTCGAGTGTTGATTATCCAGATTTTGTACATCCTGTTGCTAAAGATGTGGAATCAAAAAAATCAACTTATGGAATTCTAATTTGTGGGAGTGCTAATGGTGTTGCAATGACGGCTAATAAGTATGCTAATATAAGAGCAGGGATATGTTGGTCGAACGAAATTGTTTCTTTAATACGTCAACATAACAATGCTAATATTCTTTGTATTCCGGCGCGCTTCACTGAAATAGAGGATGTTTTAAAAATGATCGATACTTTTTTAAATACAGAATTTGAAGGGGGACGTCATCAAAATAGAATTAATAAAATCCAGCCCTGCTAATATAATTATTGAATATTAATTTATGTTAGATATTTCTATAAAGACATTCAATCAACTCTCCTTAGACGAGCTTTATTCTTTATTACAATTAAGAAGTGAAGTTTTTGTGGTGGAGCAAAACTGTGTTTATCAAGATGTAGATGGAAAGGACCAAAAAGCCTTACATATTATTGGTAAGAAAGACAATATTATTATCGCTTATACACGGGTTTTTAAGCCAGGTGATTATTTTAAAGAAGCCTGTATAGGTCGTGTTGTTGTTGCAGAAAAATGGCGCCATCTAAAGTATGGACACCAACTTATGGTTGCCTCTATAAAAGCGGTTGAAACCTCTTTTTCTAAGAAAAACATAAAAGTGTCTGCTCAAGAATATTTAGAAAAATTCTATAATAATTTAGGATTTATAAAAAGTGGAGAATCTTATTTAGAAGATGGAATCCCACATATTGCTATGATAAAAAATTGATTTTACTTTAAAATTGAGGTGATTTTAATCTCCACCCTTCTATCATACTTTATTTCTTTTCCTAAAGGGTATTTATTTTTTAAACCAACATACCGCATTCTTGTTCTTTTAATCCCTTTTTCAATCATGTAATCATAGATATACCTTGCTCTTGCTAATGATAAATTGCGTTTTCCTGTTCCTTTATCCACAGCATCTCTTTCGTTTCTAGTACAACATACATGGCCTTGTATTGTAAAATAGATGTCGTCTCTTTCTCTCAAAGCTATCGCCATCTTTTCCAGAACAGGCAACGATTCTTTTTCTACATAACTATAACCTGTTTTAAACAAAATATTATCTAAGGTTATTTTATCTCCAACTTTTAATCCCTCTCTTAAGAAAAGAGGTTCTTTTTCTTCCTTAGGTACCGTCTTTAAATCCGAATCAATATACTCAACATTAATCTCAACTTTTCGGTTTAATCCGCGTATAATATTTATATTGTCTGATGAAACAACTCTCAATAATACTTCTCCTTTTCCATCCACATTACTGATAAGGTTGTCATCGACACCAAATCCTGAAAATATCTTTTTAATCGCATTCGCTCTGTTTTGAGACAATGTTAAATTATAGGAATCTGTCCCTCGATCATCACAAAACCCATAAATAGCGATGCGCTCTATTTCGATATCTTTTAAGCTTTGAATAAACAATACCAGTCGGTTTTTTTCAATTTCAGGGACATTAAACTTACCTGTTTCAAAATAAACCACGTGTGTATTATCCGTCTGAGCATGTGTTATGTTCAAAAATAAAAACACTAAAAAGAGTATCTTTTTCATCTTATTTTAATTTTTGGATGCAATTAACCCGTGATCTACTTTAATAGATTGTTATAAGCATCTCTATCGTTTATTATTTCTTGCGCCTTAAATACTTCTTTATTTGTAGCAAGAAAATATGCATACATTCCCTCCCTGTAAAAATAGCGTTTTATTATTTCTTCCTCCAAAACAGAGCGAATTTTAGGTTCAAAATCCTCTATTAATTTTAATTTTGAAGTTTGAAGCGCTATTTCTAAGTCCTCTAAATTACTTTTTATAGCTCCAAATCCATCTTCTTTAAACTCCCTTTTTAATTGATTTAGGTTTTCTTGAGTTTCTCCGATTGTACCGTATTTTTCATCCAAACTCATGTTTTTAAAACGCTCCAAATCTTTTTTGTTTAATTGAAAAGACTCTAAATCAACAACAGTGTTGTTGTGATAATATTGATTGGAAAAATCAAACACCAATGAACTTTTTAAAAGTGTTTCTATAAATTTGTTTGTTTCTTCATTACCAATAATCACATCCGGATTAATTCCACCTCCATCATATACTGTTCTCCCGTTTTTTGTTTTAAAAGCGGTGTATTGATTTTCTTTATAACGAATAGCTGCTCCGTTTTTCTTACGATTTCTATAGTCGAGTGCTTGAATACACCGCCCTGATGGCGTGTAATAACGCGATATGGTTACTTTTAATTGTGATCCGTAAGGCAAGGGTTTAGGCCTTTGAACCAATCCTTTTCCATAGCTTCTTTTTCCCATAACAACCGCACGGTCTAAGTCTTGAAGGGCTCCTGCTACAATCTCACTCGCAGAAGCACTGTTTTGATTTATCAAAATAACCAACGGAATATCCAAACTCAACGGTTGTTTTTGTGTTTCAAATGTTTGGTTGTAAGCTTCAACTTTTGACTTTGTAGAAACGACCAGTTGTCCTTTTGGAACAAACAAGTTTACAATTTTAACCGCTTCTTGAAGCAAGCCTCCAGGATTATTTCTTAAATCTAAAATAACCCCTTTTGCTTCGTCTATAAGCATCAGCTTTAGCGCGTTTTCTACTTCCTTAGAAGCTGTTTTTGTAAACCGATCTAATGCAATATAACCAATCCCGTTTGGCAGCAGTTTATATACTGGGACTGCTTTTGGTTTTACATCTGCTCGAGCCACAGAGACTTCTGTTGTTTTTCCATTTCGACGGTAAACAAGTTTGACGGTTGTATTTTTTTTACCATTCAAAAACTGAGTTGCACCATCTTCTAAATCACTCACATCGAGCCCCTCAATTTTAATAATTTCATCGCCTGCTTTCAAGCCTGCTTTCTCAGCCGGCAAATCCTTGTAAACCTCTACAACCACTAATTTATTTTTAGATGAGTTGATTGTTGCGCCAATTCCAACATAAGCTCTCGACTGATTAATTCGAGCCCTTTCAACGTCTTGTTCGGTCATATAGGTTGTGTAGGGATCTAATTCATTTAACATCTGTTTGACACTCTCCTGCATTAAATCAGCGGGGTTTGTTTCATCCACATAATTCATGTTAACCTCTTTAAATAGTGAGGTGAAAATATCCAACTGTTTCGCAATTTCAAAATAATCATTTTTATAGGCTGTGGTCGCTAAAAAAACCAACGCTATAATTCCCATAAACACCCCTCTTTTTTTAAGATCAAACTTCATGTGACTCTTTTTTATTAAAACGTTTTATCAGCAACTCAAATAGTTCTTTTAATTGATCAGAGTCAGGCATTTCTTTGCCAACATACAACACCATTAAACAGTATTTTGAGTCTAATTTATCCAATACAGAATTAAGTTGTTTTTCTACAACCACCCTCAAAAGGCGTTTAATCCGGTTCCGATCTACTGCATTCTTAAACTGTTTTTTACTCACAGAGACCCCTACCAAATTTTTGTCTTCTCCCTTTAAATAGACCATTCTTAAAGGAAAAGTACCCACCGAAGCTCCAGCCATGAACAACTGCTCTATTTGTTTTTTCCCTTTTAAACGCTCCATTATATTATTATATTTTAAGCTGATTATTTTCTTTGTTAATGTCTGCCGTTTCCTTGTTAACATCTATTGTAATGGATTCAATCTTTGCGGGGTTTACATCCACAGTAAAACGGTATTCAGGATACGCCCACGCCCAGTCTTCTAATAGAGTTTCATTATTTCGAAGCGGTCTTTCGCCTCGCATCATTTGTAAAGGAATGTAATATTCTTTCTTTCGCCCATCTTTCATAAGCACTTGAACCTCAACTGGCATTGGCATTAATCCAATACGCTCCAATGTAACAATTGTTTGTCCTTCTAAAGCAACGGCGTCTTTAACGCCATAATCGATTGTGTTTGTGGTTTGTGTCCAATCGGTTAAAAACCATTCTAATTCCATTCCAGATGTTTTTTCGGCACAACGCATAAAGTCATTTGGCGTAGGGTGTTTAAACGCCCAGTCGTTATAATATTTTTTTAAGGTTTCCCAAAAATTCTCTTCACCAATAATATATCGCAATTGTGCTAACACTAACGCCCCCTTGCTGTAAGTGGAAATGCTATAAGATTTGTTATATGCAAAACGGTCAGCATGGGTGCTCATAGGCTGTTCTTTTCCGCTTAGTGCGAGTTCGAAATAGCGATTGAAATGACGCTTCATAGGTTCAGAGGTTTCTACGCCAAGGATGCTATTTTCAATTAGAGTACAAGTGTATTCTGCAAAACCCTCATCGAGCCACGGGTGTTTACTTTCGTTAGACGCCATCAAAAACTGAAACCATGTATGGCCAATTTCATGAGCGGTTACACCCAACAAACCTTCAAAAGTACGTTCCCCTGTAATTAGTGTACACATTCCGTATTCCATTCCGCCGTCGCCCCCCTGAATCACCGAGTATTGATCGTAGGGATATTTACCCACGTTCTTGCTGTAGTATTGCATTATTTCACTTGCAGGGATTTGTAGGTCCTTCCAGCGTTTTTTGTATTTACGCTTTAAAGATTTTTTATATAAAAAATGCAACATCGGCCCGTCGGGAACTTGTAAGGTGTCGTGAACAAAATTAGGATCTGCAGCCCATGTAAAATCATGAACGTTTGGAGCAACAAAGTGCCATGTTAACAAGTCGGAATCATTTTTAGTTTCTTTGGTTCCATAGCCATGGCCAATTTCGTTAGGGTTTTGTAAGTTCCCCGTACCACCAACAGTATAGTTTTTGTCTAGTGTTAATTTGACATCAAAATCACCCCATACGCCATGAAATTCCCTACCAATATAAGGGTCTGCATGCCAACCCTCAAAATCATATTCAGCCATCTTTGGGTACCATTGCGCCATAGAGAGTGCTACACCCTCCTGACTGTTTTTCCCAGCTCTGCGAATAACAGGCGGAACCTGCCCCTCAAATCTCATTTCAAATATTGCCGACTCCCCTGATTTGATAGGCTCGTTTAATTGAACCTCTAACACCGTCCCTGCCGTAGTATATTTTAAAGGGATCTTATTTTGGGTTAAAGAAACAACGTTTAGAAAGCCAAAATCTTCTTTTTGAAGTTTACTAATTCGATCTCCGACCCTGGTGTCTGCATCTGCAATCGTCATGGAGCGCACATCCATTTCGCTTCCGGGTTGAAACGCGTTGTAAAATAAATGATAAAAAACCCGCTCCAAATTGTCTGGAGAGTTGTTGGTATAAATTAATTTTTGTGTCCCTTCATAGTTGAATGTATTTACATCCATTTTTACGTCCATTGTGTAGTCCACATGTTGTTGCCAGTACTCAAAATTGTTCTGACTGTGAAGGGAGTTTAACCCCATTAAAAAAGCGATTATATAAGAAGTGTGTTTCATAATAGTATAATTATTTAGATAGTTTTGACGCCATTATTAATGCGTTATAAGCGTTCACGATTTTACCTGACTTAGACAACTCTGAAAAAGGAACAATTGCTCCACTTTCCAAAACAACCTTTTTATCAATAGCAATTCCTGATGTTATTAATATGTGTTTTACTTGTGCTGCACTAAGGTTTGGATATTGAGAGAATATCAACGCAGCGACGCCCGCCACTAAAGGAGCCGCCATAGAAGTGCCACTTGCAAATTCGTAATCATTCTTAGGATATGTTGAGTAAATTTGAGAGCCAGGCGCAAAAACATCTACGGTATTTTTACCGTAATTTGAATAGCCTGCAACCAAAGTAGAACCATATTTTGAACCATTTGATCCTACCTTCAAAAATGTATTTGAGACTTCAACACCATTATTTATTTGATCAATTGGGAAGTAGTTGATCTCATCGGTGTTTTCACCATCGTTTCCTGCTGCCGCCACAATTAACACATCTTTTTCTGCTGCATAGGCAATAGCATCTCTTACCCAATCACTGTGTGGGGAAAATTGTTTTCCAAAACTCATGTTAATTACTTTTGCTCCGTTATCAACGGCGTAATACACCCCCAAAGCCACATCTTTATCGTATTCATCACCGCTTGGGGTGTTGCGTATTGCCATTATTTTAACGTTGTTGGCAGCGCCGTCTATCCCAATACCGTTGTTGCGTTTTGCGGCGATTATTCCAGAAACATGGGTTCCGTGGGTGCGCCCATTTTTTGCTCTGACATCCCCGTTCCCATAGTTGCGGTCACTCAAATCATCTGGGTTATCTCCAATAACTTTTCTTCCATCAAAATCGATATTTAGATTGTAGTCTAAACGCTCGTTAAAAGTCTTTAAACCGGATTTTAAATCTTTTATACACGCTTCGATCGTCTCAAACCCGAATCCAAACGCTTGCTTAATGACGTTGATGTGTCTAATCAGCTCAAAGTCGGGTGTAATAATTTCATTCACTTCTTCTTGGGTATAAACAGGTTTTTTTAGAAACGTTGCAACTGCAGCATCGGAGGTTGTTATCTGCTCCAAAATTTCATCGTATTGTTTTTTCATACGACTGTTGCTCTCGTATTCTTCTGAGAGTAGTTTTTTTGCTTCTAAGTAACGGGGGTTGTTTGTATCTCCACTTGCAACCAACCGCACATATTCTAGTTGTTCTTTGTCAGCGCCGCCCAAAAAATTCCATCCATTAACATCATCTATATAACCGTTCGCGTCATCATCTTTACCGTTGTTTGGAATTTCATTAGGGTTGACCCAAATACAATGTTTAAGGTCTTCGTGATCGATGTCAATTCCAGAGTCAATAACGGCTACAATAATGGTTTTACTTTTAGGTTTTACCAGCTCTTTATAGGCTCTGTGTAAACTTACGCCCGGAACCGTATCTGTTTTGAGGTCTAAGTGACTCCACTCTTTTTCTTCGATGTCCGTAAGGCTTTCTACTTTAAGAGGGACCAGGTCAATGTTTTCAATAGGAGTTGATAAGATTGCAGATTTAGATCCGCAACTAAGAAAGAAGATTAGCACTATAAAATAAGAGCTGTTCAGAAATCGATTGTGTAGGTTTTTTTTCATTTTTAGGTTAAAATAGATTATTAAAATGGTGAATATTATTGAGGCGTACCCCTTTTTCGGTGTGCTTAACGGTAATTAATTCGTTATGAGCGTCATGTTCCAAAAGTAAATAATAATTTTTATCTGCAGCCAGCTTTAAAAAACGTTCTTTCTCATCTAAAGTTAGCAAGGGTCTTGTATCGTACCCCATCACAAATGGTACAGAAATATGCCCAACAGTGGGTAACAAATCCGCCATAAAACAGATGGTTTTTCCTTTGTAGGAAATCATTGGAATCATTTGCTTGTCAGTATGTCCGTTTGCAAAAAACACATCAAACCCCAAGCTTGTGTTGTGTAATATATCTTTATGAGGAACAGGAATGTGTTTTAAGCGTCCACTCGCTTCAATAGGCATAATATTCTCTGTTAAAAAGGAAGCGCGTTCGCGTTTATTTGGGTTTGTTGCCCATTTCCAGTGGTCTTCATTACTCCAAAAAGTAGCATTTTTAAAGGCAATTTCATAAGCTGTTTTGTCTGAATTCCATTGCACACAGCCCCCACAGTGATCAAAGTGTAGGTGGGTTAAAAACACATCTGTTACATCCTCTCTACAAAATCCATGTGTCGCAAGTGCGCCATCTAATGAATCTGTTCCCCAGCGGTAGTAGTAATTAAAAAAGCGTTCACTTTGTTTGGTTCCCATTCCGGTGTCAATCAAAATTAAACGGTTTCCGTCTTCGATTAATAAACAACGAGAAGCGATGTCAATCATGTTGTTTTTGTTGGCAGGGTTTGTTTTGTTCCAAATGGATTTTGGAACGACACCAAACATTGCCCCTCCATCTAATTTAAAATTACCAACATTGATGGGGTATAGTTTCATCTTATGACTTGTTTATGATTGCATTCAACCTGAACCCAAAATCTAATAATGCTTTTATTTCCTTAATACTCGCGATGCGTTCTTTGCCAAAAATCAACACCCCATCTTTGCTAGACTCGATGTGATAATAGGCGTTGCTTTCAAAAAACAGCACAAGCTCATCTGTAAAAAATGCTCTAATATCACGTTCATTTTCGCCTCTTAAATAAAAGCGTTTTGAAAAATCAGCGTGATTTTTTATATCAATATCTTTATAACCAGTTAGAGCATACAATCGTTCTAACAACCCCTCTCGATCTAATGTAAACACAGGGACATTTGAAGATGTTTTAATGTGAAGCATGGTCGATCGGATCACTTCCTTGGCAATAAACTCTCCTTCCGAAAAGGTGACGTCAAACAAGTGACACGGACTCTCTTTTGCTGAAAGTTGATTAAAAACATGTTCAATTTTTTTAGTTTTAAAATAGATGAAGTTTTCCAAAAATGTGCTAGTTCTGTGTTTCAATGGGTCGAAGCGAAGCCCAAAATCATTTGCAACCTGTTCTAGGTTGTTCTGACGTTTTGTTTTATTGTTCGTGATAATATTTTGAATCGGCAACAAGCGTCTCAAAGCAAAGGGATGCTCTGATTTTGTGCCTAAAATATCTAAACCTATCACGCCAATATTTCCTCCTTTTTTGTGAAATAGTTCTTGATAATCATGAACGTTTTCCATTACAGAATGGTCCACAAAACCACACAACGAAAAATCTAAGATGACATCGCTTTCTTCTGGAATTGCTTCCAATTTATTTTTTAGCATATTGAAATTCAGAAAGCTACAAAAGTGTTTTACACTAATAAAATAACCGCCGTTCTCTTCTTTAAACATTAGTACGTTTGGCTTAAGAATGTTTTTTACAAACAAACTCAGACTTTTTGTAACTACAATATGAATAAAAAACGTTGCAATTAAGCCTGCGACTATACCAGTAATTAACCCAACTTTTAGGGTTACAAATAGAGTTGCAAAGAAAATGATCAGCTGTTCTTTTCCTATGGTAAAAATACGACGCACTACATCTGGAGACGCTAATTTGTATCCGGTATATACTAAAATTGCCATTAAAGCAGTTAGCGGAATTCTCGTGAGTTCTGTACTAAAAAGCACAATAAATAGCACCAAAAATAAGGCATGAAATAAGTTTGAGGAGCGGTTGCTTCCGCCATTGTTTACATTCACAGAGCTTCTTGCAATTACCGTAACTACATTCAAACCTCCTAAAAACCCACTTACTACAGTAGCAAGTCCGAGAGCTTTAATGTCTTTATTTACATTAGATCGTCTTTTGAAGACGTCTAATTTATCGACAGCCTTAATGCTAAGTAACGATTCTATACTGGCAATTAAGGTCAACGCAACAACGCTTGACCAAAAAGAAAGCGTTCCTATCATGTCAAAGTTTGGTGATGGGATGTCGGTTATTATTTCCTGAATATTTGGAATACTAGGAATCATGTAGGCTGCCGAAATAGGGTTTGGTGTTTTTAGAATAAACTCATAATAATAACTAAACCCAACAGAAACAATCACAATCCACATTGTTGCGGGTATAAGCTGAAGATACTTGTTTCGAATTTTTGAATAAAACACCATAATAGCTAAACTAATTACCCCAGCAATAGCCGCATAAATCAATCCTTTATCTTGATAATTTACTACTGTAATTAAAGTGTTTGGTATTTCTAGCAAGTAGTCAATTCCATTATCTCTAGCAATTTTGTTTCCAAGCATAATGTGAAACTGTTTTCCTAAAATAATCAGTCCGATAGCCGCTAACATCCCTTGAATCGCTGACGACGGAAAATAATCTGCCAACTTTCCTAGTCTTAAAAAACCAAGTAAGATTAAAATGATTCCAGAACAAATAATCGCTGCATAAGTTGCAGTGAGCCCCAGTGTTGTAATAGCTATTAAAACAACGCCTACTAAACCGTTTCCAGGTCCTGAAATAGTTACAAAGCTTCCACCAAAAACAGAGACAATAATACCACCAACAATCGCTGTGATAACTCCCGCAATTGGAGGCGCTTCACTCGCCATTGCCAACCCTAAACCCAAGGGGAGCGCAATAAGACTGACCACCAAGCCAGAAAACATGTTTTTAGGTAAGGTTTTTATAAATCCCACAAATGGAGTTTCTTTTGTTCTCATTGTACAATTAATACATCGGTTGGTAATTCAGTTAAAATATATTCAATATCATGTGGGAATACACGATCCCAAAATGTCATTTTGGAGGGCGCATTCATCACCAAGAGATCTGCGCGCGCCACCTGTGCGTAGTGCCCTATTGAATAGCCTCGTTTTCCAAAAATGGGTTGAGACTTTATGGTTATTTCTTTTGTATAATCTGATGGGATTGAATCCAATACTTTTTTTACTCGCGCTTCTTCTCTTAATCGTAAACGCTCTTTGATAATGGTTGATTTTCGTAGTGATTTGTCGTCATCTACTTTTACACTTACTTCTTCTTGGTCAATTTCCTCAACAACTGTGATTTTTCCAACCCCTAATTTGTGACCAACCAAAAATGCGGTAGTTACCGTTTCTTGTGTTTTTGGATCTTTTAAACCATTCACAACAATATGCTCACAAGGGACACGGTTTATAGATGGGTTAATTAAAAGTAGAACGGAGCAGCCAGCTTGTCTCGTAATCTTCCGTGCTATAGATCCCAGATAGTATTTTAAAAAATTCTCTTTTTTAAGAGCTCCAATAATAAGTAAATCTATCTTTTTTTCTTTTGTTGAAGTTAGAATCACATCCACAGGATCTCCAGACTTGTAAAACAACTCATATTCTAAGCCTTGGTTCTCGAAAGGGCTTAAAAATTCTGTAAAGGTTTTTGATTTTTCCTCGGAAGCTTCTCCAACATGTATGAGTACTAATTTACTCTCGAAACGTAGAGCTAAGCGTGCCGCCTCATTAATGTTAGCCTCTAGATTTGGAGAAAAATTAACTCCAATTCCGATTGTTTTAAAGTTGATAGCATTCAATCAAATTTATGTTTAAAGATTATCCTGAAATATAAGACTTTCTTTAAAAATATAAAAACCAAAAATTAGATTAATCATTAAGCTTCAGAACCGCCATAAATGCTTCTTGTGGGATTTCTACACTTCCGACTTGACGCATTCGTTTTTTACCTTTTTTCTGATTTTCTAAAAGCTTTCGTTTTCTAGAGATATCTCCACCATAACATTTGGCGGTAACATCCTTACGAACGGCTTTAACGGTTTCTCTTGAGATAATTTTTGCACCAATTGCAGCCTGAATAGGAATATCAAACTGTTGCCTTGGAATGAGTTCTTTTAGTTTGGCACACATTTTTCTACCAATAGCGACTGAGTTGTCGATGTGGATTAAAGCTGAAAGCGCATCTACAGTTTGACCATTTAGCAAAACATCAACTCGAACCAACTTTGAAACGCGCATGCCAATAGGAGAGTAATCAAACGATGCATAACCTTTAGAAACAGTTTTTAATCGGTCATAAAAATCAAATACAATTTCCGCTAAGGGCATGTCAAAAGTTAATTCAACTCGTTCTGGAGTTAAGTAATTCTGGCTTGTAATTTGTCCGCGTTTTTCAATACATAACGACATCACATTCCCTACAAAATCAGACTTTGTGATAATCGAGGCTTTAATGTAAGGCTCCTCAATACGCTCTAAACCAGAGGGGTCTGGCAAATCAGAGGGGTTGTTCAGTATGACAATGGTATCTGGGTTTTTACGTGTAAAGGCGTGATAGGACACATTGGGAACGGTTGTAATCACGGTCATATTAAATTCACGCTCCAAACGCTCTTGAATAATTTCTAGATGCAACATTCCTAAAAACCCACATCGAAATCCAAAGCCTAAGGCCGCTGAACTTTCAGCCTGAAACACCAAAGAGGCATCGTTCAGTTGTAGTTTTTCCATGGAGGCACGCAACTCTTCGTACTCCTCAGTATCTACAGGATACAATCCTGCAAAAACCATTGGCTTGACGTCTTCAAACCCTTCAACGGCTTCGGTTGTTGGAAACTTTGCATCGGTAATGGTATCACCAACCTTTACTTCACGCGCATCTTTTATGCCTGTAATTAGGTATCCAACATCGCCAGTTTTAATTTCTTGTTTTGGCGTTTGGGTAAGGTTGAGTGTTCCGACTTCATCCGCACCATAGGTTTTTCCTGTGGCAATAAACTTAACCTGTTGATTTTTTTTAATGCTCCCATTCACAATTTTAAAATAGGTTTCAACCCCTCTAAAAGAGTTGTAAACAGAATCAAAAACCAGTGCTTGCAAAGGGGCTTCTGGATCTCCTTTTGGCGGTGGGATGGTTTCTATAATGGCGGATAAAATGGCTTCAATTCCAAGGCCTGTTTTAGCACTTGCAGGAATCACCTCTTCAGGCTCACACCCTAAAAGTTCTACAATATCATCGGTTACTTCTTCAGGGTTTGCACTTGGCAAATCTACTTTATTTAGAACGGGAATGATTTCTAAATCATTTTCCAGTGCGAGGTATAAATTTGAAATGGTTTGTGCTTGTATGCTTTGTGCGGCATCTACAATCAACAACGCACCTTCACAGGCGGCAATGGATCGCGAGACTTCATAACTAAAATCGACATGACCAGGCGTGTCAATTAAGTTCAAAATATAGTCCTGCCCTTTGTGGGTATATTCCATTTGAATGGCATGCGACTTGATGGTAATCCCACGCTCACGTTCCAAATCCATGGAATCGAGTAATTGGTTTTGTTTTTCACGCTCAGTAACAGCGCCTGTAAAGTCCAACAGTCGATCTGCCAAGGTGCTTTTACCGTGGTCAATATGGGCGATGATACAAAAATTTCTAATGTGCTTCATTTACTGTTGTTCAAGATGCGTTGTATGCGAAAGCAAAAGTAATCAAATTTCTCACACAAGGTTCAGATTAATTAATGATGGTCAATGAGGGTCTGAATTCGCTTGACGGCTTCGTTTTTACCTATTAAATAGAGGATGTCAAAAACATCAACCCCTTCTAATGCGCCAACAAGTGCCACTCTTAGCGGCATCATTATTTTTCCAAAACCGATTTCGTTTTCGGTAATCCACCCCATTACTGTGGTTTGAATCCCATCAACACTGCTGTCGTCTGCGGTTTCGAGCACGCCAATTAGTTGGGACATTAAATCTTTAGAATGTTCTTTCCATGCTTTCTTAAGTGCTGCCTCTGCAAAAGTTTCAGGGGCTTTAAAAAAGTAATGGCTTAATCCCCAAAATTCTGAAGGAAAGGTAGCACGTTCTTTGATGAGGTCAACAACCAACGCCACATAATCAGGGTCTATAGCCTTGAGTTCTGGTGTTGTGTCTATAAATATTTTGGACAATGTTTCGGCACTCTGTTTTTGCATGTACTTATGATTGAACCATTTTGTTTTGTCGGGGTCAAAACGAGCACCGGCTTTATTGACATTTTTCATGTCAAATGCCTCTACAAGCTCACTTAATGAAAAAAGTTCTTGTTCTGTGCCTGGATTCCATCCTAAGAATGCCAAGAAATTCACAACGGCTTCCGGAAAGTAGCCACTTTCTTTATAACCTTTGGAGATGCTATCTGTTGAGGGGTCTTCCCAGTTTAATGGAAATACAGGAAATCCTAATTTATCGCCATCGCGTTTGCTGAGCTTTCCTTTTCCTGTTGGTTTTAAAATCAAGGGTAAGTGTGCAAATTCAGGCGCTTCCCATCCAAACGCATTGTAAAGTAATTGGTGTAACGCCAAGGAAGGCAACCATTCTTCGCCACGAATGACGTGTGTGATGTTCATTAAATAATCGTCCACCACATTGGCAAGGTGGTAGGTGGGCATGCCGTCCGATTTGAACAACACCTTGTCATCTAGTGTGTTGGTATCAATTGCGATCCTTCCTCTAATTAAGTCGGTAAGCTCAAGAGTTTCATCCTGAGGAGCCAAAAACCGCACCACATAGTCCTCGCCATTTGCAATTTTTTCAGCCACTTCTTCTTTAGACAAGACTAATGAATTGACAAGCCTTCCACGTGTTCTGTTGTGCCAATTGTAGATAAAGGTTTTGCCTTTTGCTTCGTGGTTTTTACGTTCCAAGTCCAGGGCTTCTGCCGTATCAAAAGCATAATAAGCCTTGTTGTTTCCAATTAGTAAATCGACATACTGCTTGTACAAATTCTTGCGCTCACTTTGTCTGTACGGACCAAAATCACCGTCTTTTCCCGGGCCTTCATCAAAAGGAATGTTGCACCAGTTGAGTGCGTTGGTGATATAATCTTCTGCACCATTCACAAAGCGTTTTTGATCGGTATCTTCGATACGAAGCACAAAAGTACCGCCGTGTTTTTTGGCAAATAGATAATTAAATAGAGCAGTTCGCACGCCTCCAATATGGAGTGGCCCCGTGGGACTTGGTGCAAATCGTACGCGAATGGATTTGTTCATGCTTTTGTATTAATACTACAAAGATAGAACTGCTGAACGCATTCCCCAAAGAAACAGGCAGCGTTTTTAGGAAAGCATCACTCATAGACGGGAGACTTTGCCCATAGGGGTAGGATTTTTAGAAGTAGGCGAGAACCTGTCTGCCGACAGGCAGGCAAGCAATTACTTATAGCCATTGTTGGCAGTAGTGTTTTATTCTTAATTTTTTAAAGGAACCTTAAACTCCGTTCCAGTTTTTGCTCCATTAATTTCAAAACGCAACTTTATATTAAGAGTATCGGATTCCAAATAATTGCTTGGAACAGTTATTTCCGTTTTAGTAATTCCGTTTTTCGTTCCGAGCATTTTTATTCCAAACCCGAAATTCGAACTTATTTTAGGGTCAATATTTTTCCATTCAAAATCCGTTCTGGTTGGCGTGCCATAAGTCAAGTAATCATTTCCATTTAAGATTTTTATTTCCACGCTACTTTCTCCGTTTTCATAAATAAATTCAGAGCTGTTTTTTTTCGATTCAGTACAGGAAATCAAAGTTAGAATTAGAAGTCCAAACAGTAAATTTCTTTTAATCATTTTAGGTTTTCTCATATTACGCACAACGGTCTCGGCTATGAGTAGTTGCGTGTTTAGCACATAACTTTGCAAGTACACACCAAGCTGAAAATCCGCGAGGATTTTCAGAAGTAGGCGAGAAAAAGCAATTACTTATAGCCATTGTTGTGCAACGTTTTTATTTAAAATATTCTTTAATTCGTTTATAAATTCCCAATATGAAATAGCCAACAATAGAATACGAAAAACCAACAATACCTGAAATAATAATCAATGTCTTATGTTCAGGGTAATTGTATGAAAGTATTGCAAGTATAATTATTACAAGCGCTGCTCCTATTCCAACTGCTGTCCATAAATTTTTCTTAGCTACTTTATCATCATCAACTTTTCTTTCCAGTCTGACAGATTTGTGATTAATTGAAGTATATAAAATAGCTGTACTTCCGTCTAATGGGTCTTCAAATAAAAAGTTAAAGTGAGCAGTGTCTTTTCTATTAAATACTTGGATTAAATATTCTTGGTTCTGATTAACATAATTAATTCGATTCTGTAAATTATCTGGAATTTGCTTTAACCCATTTTCATCAGTTGGCAACGCATTAAATTCAGAAAGAACATCTTGGAAGATATCGTTATGCTGTTCAGTCCAATTGAGCCAAGAGAGACTATTTCTCACATATCCTTCACTTCCTTGAAAAACTGCTCCAGAACTGATATTAAATCTAATTGCAATATTTTCTAAGTCAACATTGTTTTTATTTTCAAATTCGACATACGCACTTCTCAAAGAGTCAATTTCTCTTTCGTTTAGTGATATTTTCAAATTCCCGATAAGATTCTTTGATAAATTTGGCTTTAAATTCTGAGTATAAATTTCGTAGGTTATAGTTCTCAACCTATTCTTGAATTTTTCAGTCAATATTCCAACTAACAGTCCAAAAAGCGAAGTGACAATTAATGTAATTGTAGCTGGTAATAAAGAGTTTATTGTTTCTGTTTCCATTTTTTGTCAAATGTTGTACAACTACTATATATCGGAACAGGTTCGGATATATCCAATATGTTTGATTGTTAAGGTTGTTGTTGTAAAAGATTGATTTTCATATATTTAATTCTTAATAATTGATCTTGTAGAACAATATTCTCTATCATAAATTATACACATTTACGATGTGTTTATTTATAGAGCTATGTCCTCATAAAACCTTAACCAGACGTATATCGGAACCCTTCCAATACGGCAATCAAAAAAATATAAAATCTAAAACTTCGGTTAAACTCTTTTGAAGATTTAGACTTGGGATCAAAATCAGTGTTAAACTTATAATTTTTTTTTTGAGCTATCCAAAAAAGAGTCCCATCATATGGATTATTATTGTAATTTTAGTTTCTTAAATCAAACCTCAGTTGAACGGCTTTCATAACATAGAACAAAAATTAGAACAATTCATCAAGCGCTACTACCTAAGCGCTTTGTTGAAGGGCATGGTATTGTTTTTTGCGATCGGACTGCTTTATGCCTTGCTGCTATTGGCAATTGAGCATTTCTTTTGGCTGGGTACTTCGGGTCGTTTGTTGTTATTTTGGGGTGTTTTTGGTTTTGAAGCCATTCTTTTTTATGGGCTAATTTTTACTCCCTTAGCCAAATATTTTAAGATTCAAAACCGCATTGATTTCGAAACCGCTTCTAAAATTGTAGGCGCTCACTTTCCGGAGGTCAAAGACAAACTTTTAAACGTCCTTCAACTTAACCAGCAGTCAGAACACAGCGAATTTCTTATAGCGAGCATTGAGCAAAAATCCAAAAACTTAAGCGTCATCTCATTTAAAAGTGCTGTCAACTTTTCTGAGAACATTAAATATTTACGCTATGCCGCAATTCCGATTGTGATTCTTTTTCTTTGTATTGCATTTGGAAAACAAGCGATTTTTACCGACAGTCTAAAACGGGTTGTCAATTACAATACAGCCTATACACCCCCCGCACCTTTTGAGTTTTTTGAGATAACCCCCAGTTTAGAAGCCATCGAGAACACCCCCTTTACCTTAGTTGCCAAAACACTTGGATCGGTTGTTCCAGAATCCGTTCAGATTGAATATGACAAAGAAACATACATCTTAAAACAAACCGAGCTAGGCGTTTTTGAATATGAGTTTTCACAACCCAAAACCGCTATTGATTTTAAATTAGTTGCTGATGAGGTGGTTTCCAAACCCTACCGCCTAAATGTTTTACCTACTCCCGTTTTGTTGAGTTTTGATATGTATTTAGACTACCCATCTTATACAGGCAAATCCGATCAAAAAATTGCAAACAATGGAAATGCGATGATCCCTGAGGGCACCAAGCTCAAATGGGAACTACGCACCAAATCCACCGATTCGGTTGCGTTTACCTACAAAAAAAAGCGCTCATTTTTTGAGAAGACCGATCAAAAGTTTCATTTTTCTAAACAGGTTTTTGAATCGCTTAACTATACAATTCAAACAAGCAACACCAAGCTAAAAAATTACGAGAACCTCGCTTTTTCATTACAAACAATTAAAGATCAGTTGCCGGCTATAAAAGTCGAAATGAAGCAAGACTCAACGTATCAGACCTCGCTTTATTTTTATGGACAAATTTCAGACGACTATGGGATTCACAAGTTAAAATTGTTTTATTATCCCTCGGCAGATGCCTCTCAAATAAAAGAGTTGACCTTAGCGTCCAATACATCTCCCTTTCAAGAGTTCACCCACGTCTTCCCATCAAACTTAGAGCTCCTAGAGGACACTGCTTACGCACTCTATTTTGAGGTTTCTGACAACGACCCATTTCACAAGAATAAGACGACTAGAAGCCGCATTTTTAATTACAACTCCAAAAGTGAAAACACCCTTCAGGAGCTTCAACTAGAAGAACAAAACCAACTCAGTACCGCTTTTCAAAAGGCATTGAATACCTTGTCCGAACAAGACAAAAACTTAAATGAAATTTCTCAAACGCAAAAAGAAAAGGAGCAGCTTAATTTTAGCGATCAACAAAAATTAAAATCGTTTATAGAACGCCAACAGGCTCAAGACAAACTGCTGAAAGACTTCAACAAAAAAATGAAGGAGAATCTCAATCAGTTTGAAAAATCAAAAGAGAAAGACCCTTTTAAAGAACAGCTCGAAAAGCGATTGGAAGCACAACAAGAAGCCCTTGAAATGGATGAAAAATTATTAGAGGAATTAAAAAAGATTACTGACAAGATCAATAAAGAGTCCTTAGCCGAAAAACTTGAGGAACTCGCAAAACAAAATAAAAATAAGCAGCGCAGTTTAGAGCAGTTGTTAGAGCTTACCAAACGTTATTATGTGACCCAAAAAGCGGATCAACTTCAAAACAATTTGGACGAACTCGCGAAAGAACAATTGCAGTTGGCGGAAGAACCAGAAGACAAAAACACACAAGAAAATCAAGACAAGATAAATGAAGATTTTAAAGAGCTCACCAAAGAATTAGACGATTTAAGAAAAGAGAATGAAGCCCTCTCAAAACCTCTTGAATTGCCAGACGACCCTGATTTGGAAAAATCCATCAAAAAGGATCAAGAAAATGCGAGTAGTGACTTAGGCGAAAAAGAAGAATCTTCGGATACACAGGATCAAAAAGACAAACTCTCAAATGCTCAAAAAAGTCAAAAAAAGGCGGGTCAAAAAATGCAACAAATGAGCCAGCAAATGGCACAGCAAATGAGCAGTGGCGGCGGTCAACAAATGAGTGAAGATATTGATGTGCTACGCCAAATTTTAGACAACCTATTGCTTTTTTCATTCGATCAAGAGGCGCTAATGAAACGTTTTAGGGAATCCACAACAAACCCTGCTGGCCACGCCAAACGTCTTGTAAAACAAAACAATTTGCGTGAACATTTCGAGCATGTTGAAGACAGTTTATTTGCACTGTCGTTACGCCAGCCGATGATCTCTGAGTCCATTAACAAAGAAATTACAGAGGTCTTTTTTAATATTGATAAAAGCATTGACCTCCTCTCAGAAAACAGTGTTCGAGAAGCGGTTGGCGCACAACAATTTGCCATTACAGCCACCAACAAATTAGCGGATATGCTAAGCAATACTTTAGACAATATGGAGATGCAGATGCAAATGTCTATCGGACAAGGCGAGGGTGAAATGCAGTTGCCAGATATCATTATGAGTCAAGAAGCCTTAAGCAAGCAAATGGAGAAACAACTCGGAAAAGGTGAAAAATCTAAGGGAGAACAAGAGGGTTCTGAAAAGGGAGAAGGCGAGCCTAAGGAAGAAGTACAAGGGTCCAAAGAAGCGCAAGGAACGGAGGGAAAAGAAGGTAAAAACGGCACGCAAGGGCAAGAAGGAAACCCGAGCGGACAAGGAGAGGGCTCTGAAGAGGACAACGGGGAATTGTTTGAGATTTTCAAAAAGCAGCAGGAGTTGCGGAATGCTTTACAAGATTTGATTGATAAAAATGGCATTGGAGACAAGGGTCAAAAACTGTTGGATTCAATGGAAAAAATAGAGCAAAGTCTTATAAATCAAGGTCTTACAGAAAGTTCCTTGCAAAAAATGGAAGACCTTAAGCACCAACTTTTAAAGCTAGATAAGGCGGTTCAGCAGCAGGGAGAAGACACCAAGCGTGTTTCTAATACAAGTAAAGCGGATCGTTTTCAGGCACCGACCCCAAGTGCGGAGACCATCAAACAATATTTTAATACCATTGAAATATTGAACCGACAAAGCTTACCTTTGCGTCAAGAATTTAAGCAAAAAGTTCAAGAATATTTTAAAATAAAAAATGATTAGTTTTCACTCAGAAGTTTCTTTTGAAATTCCTAACGCAGACGTTACAGCGTCGTGGCTTGCTGCCATTATAACTCAAGAGCAGTATAATGAAGGCGAGGTGTCTATTGTGTTTTGTGACGATGTATTTTTGCACAAACTCAACGTGGAGTTTTTGAATCATGACACCCTAACGGACGTAATTAGTTTTGACTATTCTGTGGGAAAAGAAATCCATGGAGAAATTTTTATATCTATTGAACGTGTACGGGAAAATGCCAAAGAATTTGGTCAAAGTTTCGATACCGAGTTATCAAGGGTGATGGCACATGGTATTTTGCATTACTGTGGTTATAAAGACAAGACTCCATCGGAAGCAACCACCATGCGCTCTAAAGAAGAGTTCTATCTTCAACAACGTCCCAATTAATTTTCTAAAGCCTTATATTTGCAATTGCAAAACGATTTGTTCCACGTGGAACATAATACATGTAATCAATGTTTGATAAAATTTACGACGTAATTGTAGTTGGTGGAGGTCACGCAGGAAGTGAGGCAGCTGCAGCTGCAGCCAATATGGGCAGTCAAACCCTGTTGGTTACAATGAACCTTCAAAACATAGCTCAAATGTCATGCAACCCCGCAATGGGCGGTATTGCCAAAGGACAAATTGTTCGTGAAATTGATGCCCTTGGGGGGTATAGTGGAATTGTTAGCGATACCTCAGCCATCCAGTTTAAAATGCTGAACAAATCTAAAGGTCCAGCAATGTGGAGTCCTCGCGTTCAGAGTGATCGCATGCGTTTTGCTGAAGACTGGAGATTGTTGTTAGAGCAAACCAAAAACTTAGATTTTTATCAGGAAATGGTTACAGGACTTGTCGTTGAAGGCGATGAGATCAAAGGCGTAAAAACCTCTTTAGGGTTAGAGATCCGAGCAAAAACGGTTGTTTTAACCAACGGAACATTTCTAAACGGATTAATTCATATTGGAGATAAAAACTTCGGAGGCGGACGTGCTGGAGAAAAAGCTGCGACTGGGATTACAGAGCAACTCATTGATTTAGGTTTTGAGTCTGGTAGAATGAAAACAGGAACCCCGCCAAGAGTGGATGGTCGCTCTTTGGATTTTTCTAAAATGATTGAACAGCCTGGTGATGCCGTTCCTGAAAAGTTTTCATATTCAGACATTACCAAACCGCTTAGCAATCAGCGTTCTTGTCATATGTCTTATACAAGCTTAGAAGTTCATGATTTATTAAGAGAAGGGTTCGATCGTTCTCCTATGTTCAATGGTCGTATTCAAAGCCTAGGACCACGCTATTGTCCTTCTATTGAAGATAAAATAAACCGCTTTGCAGACAAAGACCGTCACCAGATTTTTGTGGAACCAGAAGGATGGAATACAGTCGAATACTACATCAATGGGTTTTCTACATCGCTTCCAGAAGATGTTCAATTTAAAGCGTTAAGTGCCGTTAAAGGCTTTGAAAACGTTAAGTTTTTTAGACCTGGATATGCCATTGAATACGACTACTTCCCTCCTACTCAATTGACACACTCCTTAGAAACCAAGTTGGTTAAAGGGCTTTATTTTGCAGGACAAATTAATGGTACCACAGGGTATGAGGAAGCAGCATCCCAAGGGTTGATGGCTGGAATTAATGCCAGTTTAAAAGTCCAAGAAAAAGAGCCTTTTATACTGAAACGAAATGAAGCTTATATCGGAGTTTTAATAGATGATTTGATTACTAAAGGCACGGAGGAGCCATATCGAATGTTTACTTCACGGGCCGAATACCGCACACTTTTACGACAAGACAATGCAGACATCAGACTGACTCCAAAAGGCTATGAACTTGGTATTGCAAGTGAAAAGCGCTTGAAACGTATGGAAGAAAAACTGTCAAAAGCTGAAGCGTTTGTGGGGTTTTTTAGAACTCAAAGCGTCAAACCAGAAGAAGCAAATCCGGTTTTAGAAAGTAAGGATTCGCAACCGATTCGTCAGTCTGACAAAATGTTTAAAATATTTTCAAGACCCAATATTGACATTGCCGATGTTCGAAAATTTGAAGCTGTTGAGGCGTATATCCAATCCAATGATTTGGACAATGAAGTGATAGAACAAGCTGAAATTCAAGTGAAGTATTCTGGATATATAGCGAAAGAAAAAAACAATGCAGACAAACTCACAAGGCTTGAGTATGTGAAAATTCCTAGTGGATTTGATTATTCTCAAATCAAATCCATGAGTTCAGAAGCGCGCGAAAAACTTAAAAAAGTACAACCCACCACAGTTGCACATGCTTCTCGTATTAGCGGGGTTTCTCCGAATGATATTTCAGTGTTGCTGGTTTATATGGGGCGTTAATTAACTTAATTGTTCCACGTGGAACGTGACCTATGAAAGCAGATAAGCAATATCTTAAACTTAAAGATTATTCAGTAAGCGGAGAGCCTTTTGAACTCCTTTATGATGCATCTAGAGAACTGCTTTATACCCACCCCAAGCCACCACAATCCAAACTTTCAAACTACTACCCAAACACAAATTATATTTCCCATACCAATCAACGAAATTCTCTTTTTGATCTTTTATACCACGCCGTTAGATATGTTTCTGTGCGTAGAAAGTTGCGACTTTTAAAACCTCATCAACCCAAACAAGGAAGTCTATTAGACATCGGAGCTGGCACAGGATTTTTTTTAAGAGCGGCTAAAAAAAGAGGATGGTCCGTTATGGGTATTGAGCCCAATTTGTCTGCACGAACCCTTGCAAATTCAAAAATCCCCAACACTGTTTTTGACGTCGACACATTGCAAACACTGCCCGAAAAATCGTTTGATGTAATTACACTTTGGCACGTACTGGAACACTTGCCAAATTTAGAAGAGGACGTCAAAACAATTCACAAACTTTTGAAACCGAATGGCCGCATTGTGGTAGCCGTGCCAAATTTTAAAAGCTTTGATGCCGATTATTTTAAGAGCTTTTGGGCGGCATATGACGTTCCAAGACACTTATGGCATTTTTCACAGAATTCGATTTCAAAGGTTTTTTCAAAGGCTCAAATAGAAACAGAATCTACACTTCCATTAGTCATGGATGCTTATTACGTTAGCTTGCTTTCTAATAAACTAAAAACAGGGTCTTATCGAATTTTAAATAGTTTGTGGATCGGATTCCTTTCAAATTTAAAGGCTTTAAAGTCTGGTGAGTATTCGTCACTTATTTATGTCCTTAAAAACAAGAATTAGCGTTTTAAGACCTTTTCTGGGGATTTTCTCGCTAAACCCCTAACATTGCCCTCTGCTTTTGTTTTCTGTGATTTAACCCCTGTCTACACAATTCAAAATCAATAGTTTTTTGCAATTGCATCAAAACAGGTTGATAGTTTTTCTTTATAATACAACTCCACCATTTATTTTCATAATTTTGCAATTAGTTTTTTTACTTTTGCATCCACTAACAAATTAAATCATCATGAAAAAATTAGCGATTGTATTTTTAACAATTATAAGTCTTACAGCCTGTCAACAACAAAAAATAGGTTTTGTGGACAACAGCGTACTTATTAACGAGTATCAAGAACGCAAAGATGTTGAAGCGCGCTTAAATACAAAAATTGAAGCTTTCAAAACACGCACAGACAGTTTACGGTCTGCTTTTGAATTGGAAATTAAAGAGGCGGAATTGAAAGCAAGAACGATGTCGCAATCTGCAATCCAGACACTTTCTCAAGAGCTACAACAAAAAGAACAAGTATTATCTCAACGCGTTCAGTTTGAACAACAGCAAATTGCTCAAGAAAGTCAAACCCTAAATGATTCTATTATTAATAGAGTGAAAGCGTTTGTTCAAGACTACGGGAAATCAAATAACTATAATTTTATCTTAGGGAGTAATGAAGCGGGAAGTGTTTTGTATGGCGAAGAGGCATCGGACTTAACCCAGGAAATCTTAAAGGCCCTAAACGAAAATTACGGTCTTGAAAACTAGACTTTTTTAAGGTGTAGGAGTCGGGTTAGTTTAATGGATAAATCTGTTAATACGACCTTTGGATTTGCATTGCGTTCAATGTGGTAGCTTGCCAGTTCGATTTCTTTTGAAATTTCAGCAATGTTAGTAGCGTCTATAAAAGGTGCAAAGTTTTCAAGTTTAAAAGAAGGGTCGCTTAACTTCATGAAAACCAAATCATTAGCGCCATAATTATAAAGCATCGCTTGTCTAAAAAACCGCAAACTATAGTCTAAAAATTGCTTTTGAATTTCGCGTCCTGCTTTGGAAATCTCAGCACTCCACTCCATCAGACTATTTATTGACTGCTTGTTGCTTTTTGCTTGAAAAGCCGTTCGAACCCAAGCTATAAACCAGGCTTCAAACTGAAGATCTTCAGGTTCCTGACTTAATAAATCCAGCGCTCTACTGTAGCTTCCCTCCGATTGGTGGGCGATGCTTTGAGCTAAACCCTCTTCTGTATGAAGCGAGTTAATCAATGCGTTTTTTATCGCTTCTTCCGAAAGAGGATTCAGCTGCACGATTTGACACCGCGACCGAATGGTATTAATAAGTTGCTCCTCGTCTTCTGTGACAAGGATAATTACTGTTTTATCCGCAGGTTCTTCAATTAGTTTCAGTAGTTTATTGGCGCACATGGAATTCATCTTTTCAGCCATCCATACAATCAGTACTTTGTAGCCACCGTTAAATGCTTTGAGAGACATTTTAGAAACGATATCATTTGCTTCCTCAACACCAATATTTCCTTGTTTATTACCGACACCAACCAAATCATACCAATCATTAATGGACCCATACGGATTCGTTTCTATAAAGGAACGCCATTCGGTAAGGTAGTTAGACGAGATCGGTTTTGATTTAACTTTATCGCTTGTTGTGACAGGATATACAAAGTGGATGTTTGGGTGTGTGAGAGGGTTCATCGTACCAACCCCTTCATCTTGTTGCTTCATCAAATAATCCGCATAGGCAATCGCCATAGGGAGCGCACCTACCCCGCGTTTTCCAACATAAAGTTGTGCATGTGGAATACGCCCAGAGTTTATATTCTGTCTTAAGTGTGTTTTTAAAAAATCCTGCCCTATAATATCCTCAAAAGTCATAAAACAAAGATAGCAGATTAAATTGAATCTGCTCACGAAATCTAGTTCTTACCAGCGCTCAAAAATAGCAAATCTTAGAGCTGCAATTTTTTTGTGGGATTCACCTAACTTTCTTGAACGGTTTTTTCCTAGGCTAAAAGAATTACTTACCTTTGATTTTTTATAAATTAACTCACACCATCTCGAAGAAATGAAAACAATCCAGAATGTAAATTTTAAAAATTCAAAAGCACTCATACGGGTAGATTTTAATGTCCCTTTAAATGCTCAATTCGAAGTTACCGATGACACTCGAATTGTTTCAGCAAAACCAACAATTTTAAAGGTTTTGGAAGATGGAGGGAGTTGTATTTTAATGTCTCATTTGGGACGACCAAAAGCGCAAGAGCCTGAATTTTCATTACGTCATATTGTAAGTGCTCTTGAAACAATTTTAGGAGTTCAGGTTTTGTTCTCGAGTAATTGTATAGGGGAGGATGCTCAGAAAGCCTCTGACAACCTCAAACCAGGTCAAGTCCTTTTATTAGAAAACTTAAGATATCACTCTGAAGAAACAAAAGGGGACCTTGGTTTCGCAGAAGCACTTTCTAAGTTGGGCGACTTTTATATTAATGACGCTTTTGGAACGGCGCACAGAGCCCATGCTTCAACAACCATAATTGCTCAGTTTTTTCCAGAAAACAAGTGTTTTGGAAGTTTGCTTGCTCAAGAAATTGAAAGTATTGACAAAGTAATGCAAACAGGAGAAAAGCCTGTTTTGGCAATTTTGGGAGGCGCTAAAGTTTCTTCAAAAATTACAATTATAGATAATATTTTAGATAAAGTAGATCATTTGATTATTGGAGGCGGAATGACATTTACATTTGTTAAAGCATTAGGCGGTTATGTTGGAGACTCTATTTGTGAGGATGATAAAAAGGATTTGGCGCTTGAAATTCTTGAAAAAGCAAAACAAAAAAATGTTCAAATCCACATTCCTGTAGATGTTTTGGCAGCCGATGATTTTAGCAATGAGGCAAACACTCAAATTGTAGATGTTAGAGCCATTCCAGAAAACTGGCAAGGCTTAGATTGTGGTCCAAAATCAAAAGCGATATTTCATGAAGTTGTTCAAAAATGTAAAACTATTTTATGGAACGGCCCCTTAGGTGTTTTTGAAATGGAAACATTTTCTACCGGCACAAAAGCATTAGGAGATTCTATTGCGGAAGCAACTAAAAACGGTGCGTTTTCACTTGTTGGTGGGGGCGACTCTGTAGCAGCTGTTAAGCAGTTTGGTTTTGAAAACAAAGTGAGCTATGTAAGTACTGGAGGTGGTGCCATGCTTGAAAGTTTAGAAGGAAAAATCCTTCCTGGGATAGCGGCTATTTCTGAGTAAGTTTAGCGAAGCATACGCGATTATGATATTAATAGGAACAATGGTTGTATAGAATGAAATTAAGAGTTTTTTTATCTTTTTGTCTATTGAGCAGTGTTCTTATGCACAGTCAAAGCATTGACAGCTTGACCTTAGTTCCTGCTCCAGCGATTGACTCTGTTTCTTTGCGTCTTAAAAGCGTACAGAAAATGGAAGCACGCTGGTATAATGAAGCCTATAATAATTCGTTATATGACACGCTAATACCTGTTGTTTCCAACGATTCTTATGACGCAATTTATTATCCAGAGTTACCAACGGATACACTCAAAAAAAGATTGGCAATTCTCGACGCCAAAACGCCTTTCAATATAGCATACAACCCCGCTTTAGAAAGCGTTATAAAGCGCTATTTAAAGAGCCGCAAACGTTCTACGGAAACATTAATAAATCGCAGTCAGTACTATTTTCCAATGTTTGAAGAAGTTTTGGACAAACACAACCTTCCATTAGAAATTAAATATTTGGCTGTTGTTGAATCGGCTTTAAAACCGCGGGCAAAATCACGAGTAGGAGCCACAGGGCTTTGGCAGTTTATGTTTGCTACAGGCAAGCAATACGGGCTTGAAGTAAGTAGTTATGTCGATGAGCGTTGCGACCCTTTACGGTCAACCAATGCTGCTGCTGAATACTTGGCGTCGTTGTATAAAACATTTGGAGATTGGGATCTTGCTTTAGCAGCGTATAATTCGGGACCAGGAAATGTTACAAAAGCAATTCGACGTTCTGGGGGCTATCAAAATTATTGGAACATCCGACCGTTTCTACCAAGTGAAACCGCAGGGTATCTCCCTGCTTTTTTAGCAACGTTTTATCTTTTTGAATATGCAGATGCACATGGATTTCAACTTGAACAAAATCAACTTCCAATCATTGCAACCGATACCATTCACATCAAACAAATGATCTCTTTGGATCAGGTTGCAGAGCTTACAGACACCAAAATTGAAACACTTCAACACTTAAACCCCTCTTATAAGTTAGATATAATTCCTGTTTTGGACACTAAAACCTACGCACTTAGGCTTCCGCTTACCAAAATCGGAGATTTTGTTCAAAATGAAACACAAATTTATGCAACTGCTAAAGCTGAATTTGAATCGCGAGAGAAACCTTTGCCTCAATTTTTTGAAATTGATTCTAAAATTAGATATAAAGTTAAATCGGGGGATTATTTAGGAAAAATTGCACGAAAATTCAGGGTTAGAGTGAGTCAAATTAAGAAATGGAATGGACTCCGAACAAATGATTTAAAAATAGGGCAACGACTGACAATTTATTCTCGAAACCCAACCGCTTATAGTTTTAATAACTCAACTACTGCTTCCAAAAAAACTCAAAAGAACTCTAGTAAATCGACTTATTTAGTGAAACCTGGCGATTCTTTATGGAGTATTTCAAATAAATTAACAGGAATTTCTGTCCAAAACCTTAAAGAATGGAATGATATTTGGGACAATCATTTAAAACCAGGGATGACCTTGATTATTTCTAATTAAAAAACCAACTCAATGAGACTTTATCTAAAAGCGTTATGTTTAGTATTCCTTTTATCTGCTTGTGAGGACTCTAACTCTAAAAAAGTATATAAACCACAGTCCTCAGGAAACATCAATGATTTATCTGTGGTAATTGATAATGATATATGGGAATCCTCGGTTGGTGAGGCGATTCGATCTACAGTTGGAGCGCCTTTGTATGGGTTGCCTCAAGACGAACCTCAATTTTCAATACGACAAATTCCCTCTTCAGTTTTTACAGGGTTTGTAAAAAACTCACGTCTTGTTTTAAAGGTAAAGAAAGGGGTTGCTGCCGCTACAAAATTTTATAAAGATCCCTATGCGTCGCCTCAACGGATGGTTACGGTGAGTGGGATGACGAACCAAGAAATTACGGATCAATTTATAACAAATCAAGATAAAATCGTCCAGACGTTTAAAACGCAAGAGATCCAAGAAAAGCAACGTCGAACAAAAAAAACATTGTTTAATTCTACAGCAATTACCAAGCAGTTTGGGATTAACATTCAGTTTTCATCGCTTTATCGCATTGCCAACCAAGTAGATAATTTTTGCTGGATCCGAAGAGATATTAAAACAGGGATAGTAAATTTGTTGCTATATTCACTTCCTTATGATGATACCCTTACAAAAGAAGCACTTGCAAAAAGAGTGATTACAGTGCGGGATTCGATTGGAAAACGATACATTCCAGGACCGGTAGATGGGAGTTATATGACAACAGAAAAGGCATATACCCCATTTTTTGCTGTCACCAAAATATCGAATTTAACGAGTTTTGAAACAAAAAGTATTTGGCAAGTGAAGGACGCTTTTATGTCGGGCCCATTTATAAACTATTGGATAGAAGACAAAGTAAACAATCGCTACTTGATTGTAGAAGGCTTTGTGTTTGCGCCCTCCCTTGGAAAACGCGATTATATCTTTGAATTAGAGGCAATTATACGGTCGATAATTATAAAACAATAAACCCCAGCTGCGCCAGGATTTAGTTAGTCTTTATTATCTTCAGTGTCTTTTGTTTCTTCTTTACTGGCTTTTTTGAATTCTTTGATTCCACCTCCTAAGCCTTTCATAAGTTCAGGGATTTTTTTGCCGCCAAACAACAAAAGAACGACAACCACAATTAAAATAATTTGTGGAGCTCCAATAGCTAAGGGTAACATATATATGCTCATGATGTTATAAGTTTTAGATTACAAAGTTAATAATTATCCTTTAAATAACGAGTTATTTCAAACTTTAGTCCGCTTTAAACAATGGAATCGCTTAATTTTTAATTAATTTTGTCTTAATACAATGACAAGAAAAAAAATAAATAAAAAAAAGCTTAAAAAAAAGCTGCTTCATAAATACCGCTTAGTGGTGTTAAATGAAGACACTTTTGAAGAACGAATAGCGTTTAAGCTCACACGTCTTAACGTTTTTGTTTTGGGCTCTTTAATTGCAATTTTATTGGTGGCGATCACCACCGTTTTTATTGCGTTTACACCTGTTCGCGAATACATTCCTGGCTATTCTTCAACAGCACTTCAAAAGCAAGCTTTGGAGCTCGACTCTAAAACAGATTCTTTATTGGAAGTGATTACAATGAATGACGCCTATATTAACTCTGTTAAAAGCGTATTGCGTGGAGAGGTTAGTGCAGTTGTTATAAATAAAGATTCTATTTTTAAAGCCGCTCAAGCAGATACAGATATTTTAGACTTAAACCCTTCAAAAGCAGATTCAATTTTGAGAGCGAAGGTGAGTAATGAGGATAAATATAATTTATTTGAAACCGCCACAGCGGTGAAAGATTTTGTGTTTTTTCCACCTGTAAACGGTTCTATAAGTGCTGGTTTTGACACAAAAGAAAAGCATTATGCAGTTGATATTGTCATTCCAAAAAACACCCCAGTAAAGGCTACCGCAGACGGACGCGTTTTATTTGCTTCTTGGACTTCAGACGCCAGTTATGTGATCATTATAGATCATGGTGATGAATTGATTTCTGTATATAAGCACAATTCTTCTCTAACGAAATCTCAAGGCGACTTTGTAAAATCTCGAGAAGTCATTGCTATATCTGGATCTTCAGGAGAGTTGAGTACAGGACCCCATTTACATTTTGAACTTTGGAACAATGGAATTCCTTTGAACCCTTCAACCTTTATTGACTTTTAAAACAATTTAAAATGCCATCAATTAAATCGTTTGCTGCAAAATTGTATGCGACTAGAGTATATAATAAAATCAATAGATGGGCCTCCAACCCTATTGAGACTCAAGAGCGCGTTTTTCAATCGTTAATTTCTGAGGGCTCTTCCACTCAATTTGGAAGGGATCATAATTTTAAAAATATATCCACACACGAAGATTTTGTAAAACAAGTTCCTGTGCGGGATTATGAAGCTTTGAGACCCTATGTTGAAAAAGTGGTTTCAGGCGAATCTGATATTTTATGGAAAGGCAGACCTTTGTACTTTGCGAAAACCTCGGGGACAACCTCAGGAGCTAAGTACATTCCAATCACAAAAGAAAGCATGCCAGGCCACATCGAAGCGGCCAAAAATGCTATTTTACTCTATATTCATCAAACGGGAAACACTAAAATTGTGAATGGAAAAATGATTTTCTTACAAGGAAGTCCAGTTCTCGAGTCCAAAAATGGCATTCAACTTGGACGCTTGTCCGGAATTGTAGCACACTATGTGCCCAAATACCTTCAAAAAAATCGTCTTCCTTCATGGGAAACAAACTGTATAGAAGACTGGGAAACCAAAGTAAATACCATTGTTCAGGAGACTGTGAACGAGGATATGTCTGTAATTGCAGGGATTCCGTCTTGGGTTCAGATGTATTTTGAAAAACTTATTGAAGAAAAAAAGCAAAAGGTCGGAGAGCTATTTAAAAACTTTGATCTTTTTATTTTTGGAGGTGTAAACTATGAGCCTTATCGTTCTAAATTTGAGAGTTTAATAGGAAGAAAAATAGACAGTGTGGAGCTTTATCCTGCCAGTGAAGGATTTTTTGCATTTCAAGACCGGCAAAATGAGCCTGGAATGCTGCTTCAATTAGACTCAGGAATGTTCTACGAATTTATAGTTGCAGACACTTTTTTTGAGGCTTCTCCTACTCGATTGACTTTAAAAGATGTTAAAATCGGCGTAAACTATGTCATTATTATATCAACGAATGCAGGCCTTTGGGCTTATAATATTGGGGATACGGTACAATTTACTTCATTAGCCCCTTTTAGGGTGATTGTCAGTGGACGCATTAAACATTTTATTTCTGCATTTGGCGAACACGTCATCGCAAAAGAAGTTGAACATGCGCTTTTAAGTGCTTTAAAAACAACTGAAGTAAGCGTGAGTGAATTTACAGTTGCACCTCAAATCGAGCCTTTAGAAGGGCTGCCGTATCATGAATGGTTTATTGAATTTGAAAATTCACCTTCAAATATTGAGGACTTCGCTACTCAAATTGATGCCGCTTTGCAAAGCCAAAACAGTTACTATTTGGATTTGATACAAGGAAAAGTATTGCAGCCTTTAAAAATTACACCCGTTCAAAAGGGAGGCTTTCAAAATTACATGAAAACCATAGGGAAGTTGGGAGGACAAAACAAAACGCCTCGATTATCTAATGATCGAAAAATCGCAGATGTTTTGACACAAAATATTCAGGTTAAATAATGTATATTTGTAGTACTTATGCAAAAATCTCAAATTAAAAATAGAAAACGTACTCGCGCACAAGAGAGTTCTCATGCCATAGAGCGTATGTACTTGACGATGAGGCATTTATTTAATAGGGGGTTTTATAAACCAATGGGTGTTTCTGGAGAAACTTTGCGCCAAGCATTACTGCAATTACGTCCTGAAATTTATGGTTCTATTGGCGACGACAAAACAGAGTTAGAAGGCCTGCTTTATGTAGTTGACCGATTGCCTGTTGGGATTGAAGAGTGTATTTTGATAAATTTAACGAGTGCTGAAGGTTTTGGGGATTCTCATTTTGAGGTCATCGTGCCTTCCAAAAGGCGTCGAAATTGTTATCGAATTGATTTTGAGCAAATGAACATCGAAATTACTCGAGGGCGTTCGGAAATTTATGATATTTTGACGCATCTAACGTTTATGTTTATTGAGTCTCATAAAATTGCAAATCGTGTAGTTATAGACGATAAAGGCACCACGACAAGAGATTGGATAAAGTTAGAATCTGCTGTGCTTTCTAAGAAAAAATTGAGTCAAAAAGAGCGTGAGCTGGCAATTACCCATACAGGGAATATTTTGGGCCGAACTTTTGAAGAAATTGTGGAGGTTTATGATCAGTTTTCAACACCAAAACAACCGAATCATTTCTTGCACCTGATTTATTGGTTAGGAAAGCGCGCAATTGAAGAAATTGTAGACAATTCAAAACGAACAATTAGTTTTAGCCCTGTTTTAAGAGAACGATTGGGGCATCATATTCACGGAGAGGCATGGGCAACTACAATAAAAGAGACCCTTCAGAAGCATCAATTAATCAACCGGACAATTCATGTGATTTCCGCAAACCTACACAGTGTTATGAATACGCTTCACGCGTCAAAAGCACTAAAAGATTTATGCGCTAAGCAGGATATTTTTACAGTATATGACTTGTTGAGTAAAGAAGAAAATAAGATACTACGCAATAAAACTAAGCAAGTTGCGTTGCAAGAAGGCATGATTTTCATAGAAGATAAATCCGGAACCAACATAGATGTTCAAATCTTTGATTCCTCTAAGATTGATTTCTCTCATACAGAATTTGAGTTTGATTCTAAAAAGGAAGCACCCGTAATTATCGTTATGGATTATGCTTTTGGAGAACAAGCTTATGAGACGATAGATGAATTATTAAAGCCGTTTAAAACAGCTGAAAAGAAGATCCATCTGAATGTTGATTCGATTTCGGTAATGGGAAAAGCAGGTATTTTAGAAGGGTCTAAAGGCGATATTATGATTCCATCGGCACATATATTTGAAGGAACAGCAGATAACTATCCTTTTAAAAACGAGTTAACGCTTAAAGATTTTGACACGAAAGATATAAAAACTTTTGAAGGTACAATGGTGACTGTATTGGGCACATCACTTCAAAATAAGGACCTTCTAAAGTTTTTCCATGATTCGACGTGGAATGTTATTGGGCTAGAGATGGAAGGCGCCCATTATCAAAAAGCAATTCAATCGGCTTCAAAGGTTCGTCACAGTATCAATCCCAATGTAAAGGTTCGATACGCTTATTATGCAAGTGATAATCCCCTTGAAACAGGTAGTACTTTAGCGTCTGGAGGACTCGGTTCAAGCGGCGTAAAGCCAACTTATTTAATTACGAAACAAATTTTAAATCAGATATTTAATTAATAATACATTATGAGCACTAATTCTAATACTCCCAACAATTCTGAAGAAGTTGATTTAGGACAACTTTTTAAGCTAATCGGAAATGTTTTTGATCGTTTCTTTAATTTTATTGGTAGGATTTTTAATAACCTTTTTTTAGCATTTATATGGGTTATTTTATTTACAAAAAAACGAATCATCATTCTTGCTTTGGTGACGGCTTTTGGACTTATATTAGGGGCTCTTAGTCAAAAAACAGCAATTCCTAAATACGAGTCCTCTGTGACAGTGGTGCAAAATTATCCAACGGGAGAGAACCTTTACAGCTCTGTAGGTTACTACAATGATTTGTTAAGACAACAAGATTACGAAACCCTTGGAACAGTTTTGGACTTAGACCTCGAAAAAACGAAATCTATTTTAGAGTTCAATGTAGAGCCAGTGATTAGTGAAAACAACAAGCTCGTGGCATTTGATAGATACATAAAGCAATTAGATTCTTTGGCAGCATCTAAAATTGAATATGAAGATTTCTTGGTTAACAATGAAGATTACACTCATAAATATCAGCAAATTAGAATCGAGTCTTCAGAGCGAAATAGTTTTAAATCTGTTTTTGAAAACATTGTTAAGTCGATTAATTCAAATCCCTTTTTCGTAAACGAACAGCGTAAAGATATAGTAGAGCTCACTCAAATAAAAACGTCTTTAGAGAAGGCTTTGGACGAATCAAAAACACTTCAAGAGACTTATAAGAAAGTTCTAGAGCAAGGCATAGATTCTGACCAAGCTAAATCTTCTGAAATTGGAATTACTTTTGAAGGTTCTAGTGAAGTTGAAAAAACTAAGGAATTTGATTTATACCTAAGCGATTTAGAATTGAGAACACAATTGGTACAAATAGAAAGGGAGTTATTAGACAAGCAATACATCGTTGAAATGATTTCAAACAAACAGGATTCAGGGTCTGCAAGCACTACAAAAACACTTTTAGGAAAAGAAATGAGTCCAACCATTTATTATGGAATTTTATCATTTTTGGCCGTGTTCGGTATTTTATTAGGGATAGAATTTTTAAGGTTTATAGAAAAATACAAGACAAAAGTATGACTGTTTTAATTACAGGCGGCGCGGGCTTTATTGGCTCTCATGTCACAAAATTATTTGTAGAAAAACACCCCAACTATCACGTTTTTAATTTAGACGCACTTACGTATGCGGGCAATTTAGAGAATTTAAAAGCAATTGAGAACCACCCCAATTACACCTTTATAAAAGGCGATATTACCGACGAGGAGTTCATAAATAAGCTATTTAAAACACATAAGTTTGACAACGTTATTCACTTAGCTGCGGAGTCTCATGTAGATCGTTCTATAAAAGATCCCTTAGCATTTATTAAAACCAATATTCTTGGTACTACAATTCTGTTAAACGCTTTTAAAAACACTTGGAAGGATAACTTTGATCAAAAATTATTTTATCATGTAAGTACTGATGAGGTTTATGGAACATTAGGGCAAACAGGGCTATTTACAGAGACGACACCCTACGATCCGAATTCTCCATATTCGGCTTCTAAGGCAAGCTCAGACCATATTGTGAGGTCCTACGGAGAAACCTATAATATGCCGTACGTCATTACGAATTGTTCAAATAATTATGGCCAGAATCAATTTCCAGAGAAATTAATTCCACTCTTTATTAATAACATAATAAACAGAGAAGCACTTCCAGTGTATGGAAATGGCGATTATACTCGAGATTGGCTGTATGTGAAAGACCATGCAGTAGCCATTGATTTGGTTTTTCATAAAGGAAAAAACAAGGAAACCTACAATATCGGAGGTTTTAATGAATGGAAAAACATAGATTTAGTAAAGGTTTTGTGTCAACAAATGGACGTGAAACTCGGACGCCCCTCAGGAGATTCAGAAAAACTGATTACTTTTGTAACAGATCGACCGGGTCATGATTTACGCTACGCAATTGATGCCTCAAAAATAAAAAATGAACTCGATTGGGAGCCCTCCGTAACTTTTGAAGAAGGATTGGCCATCACCATTGATTGGTATTTAAACAATGATGTTTGGCTAAAGAATGTGACCAGTGGGGCGTATCAGTCCTATTACGATAAACAACATAATTAACACCAGATGAAAGGAATTATTTTAGCTGGCGGGTCAGGAACACGCCTCCACCCTTTAACGTTGTCTGTAAGTAAGCAATTGATGCCTATTTACGATAAGCCGATGATATATTATCCGCTGTCTACATTAATGTATGCAGGTATAAATGAGGTGTTAATCATTTCAACCCCCAAAGACTTACCGCTTTTTAAAACACTATTAGGGGATGGCAAAAAGTACGGGTGTTCTTTTGAATATGCTGTCCAAGAACATCCAAATGGTTTAGCTGAGGCCTTTTTAATTGGCGAAGAATTTATTGGAAATGACAAGGTGGCTCTTATTTTGGGAGACAATATTTTTTATGGGACGGGTTTAGAAAAATTGTTGCAAGCCAATAACAATCCCGAAGGGGGAATTATTTATGCCTACAGGGTTAATGATCCAGAGCGCTATGGCGTTGTTGAATTTAATCAAGATGGCAAAGCGATTTCTATTGAAGAAAAACCAGAACACCCAAAATCGAATTATGCGGTGCCAGGGATTTATTTTTATGACAATACAGTTGTTGAAATTGCAAAAAACATCCAGCCGAGTCATAGAGGGGAATTAGAAATAACAGATATCAACAAAGAATATCTCAAACAAGGTAAATTAAGTGTCAGTATTTTAGATCGAGGAACGGCTTGGTTAGATACTGGAACGTTTCAATCATTGATGCAAGCTTCACAATTTGTAGAGGTTATTGAGCAACGTCAAGGATTAAAAGTCGGTGCTATTGAAGGTGTGGCTTTTGAAATGGGATATATAGACGAAACACAACTCAAAAGATTGATAGAGCCCTTATTAAAAAGTGGGTATGGTGAAAATTTAATCCAACTTTTGAATAAAAAGCAATGAAAGTAACAGAAACAAAACTTATAGGTTGTTTTATAATAGAGCCAAAGGTGTTTAAAGACTCTAGGGGTTATTTTTTTGAGAGTTTCAATCAACATAGGTTTAATGAATTGATTGGAAAGAACATTGATTTTGTTCAAGACAATGAATCCTTTTCTTCTAAAGGAGTTTTAAGAGGGTTGCATTTTCAAACAGGAGAATATGCTCAGGCCAAATTGGTGCGGGTTATAAAAGGAATGGTGTTAGATGTCGTTGTAGATCTTCGAAAAGACTCTCCTACATTTTCTAAACATTTTTCAATTGAATTGTCTGAAGACAATAAAAAACAACTTTTTGTTCCACGAGGATTTGCACACGGGTTCATCGTCCTTAGTGAAACAGCCATCTTCTCCTACAAATGCGATAATTTTTATAACAGTGCTTCCGAACAAGGGCTTCGGTATGACGACCCTTCTTTGGGCATTGACTGGAGACTACCAACAAAAGAGTTTATAGTTTCAGAGAAAGACTTAGTATTGCCAACACTTTCAACCCTATCGCTATGATGCATGTGTTAGTGACAGGAAGTAATGGGCAATTAGCAAGTTGTATTAAAGACCTTGCTGATCAGTATGAGAATCTAAAGTTTATTTATACAGATTATCAAGAATTAGACATTTGTGATTTAAAGCAAGTAAATACGTTTTTTAAATCCAATCCAAAAATAGATTATTGTATTAATTGTGCCGCTTATACGGCTGTTGATAAAGCAGAGTCAGAAGTCGATAAAACTTATGAAATCAATGCTCAGGGCGCCAAAAATTTAGCCATTGTTTGCCACGAATTTGATGCGGTTCTGATTCAGATTTCTACCGATTTTGTGTTTGATGGACAAAAAAACTCACCTTACATTGAAACAGATGTTCCCAACCCGATAAGTGTTTATGGAGCGTCTAAGCTCCAAGGAGAAGTTGAGGTTAAACAACGATTAGAAAAGTATTTTATATTTAGAACCTCTTGGTTATATTCCGAGCATGGTTCTAATTTTATGAAAACGATGTTAAGACTGGCGGAAACACGCGATGAAATTAGCGTAGTATCAGATCAAATAGGAACTCCAACCTATGCAGGAGATTTAGCGAAAATGATATTAAACATTGTGAGTTCTAAAAACACTAACTTTGGCCTGTATCATTACAGCAACGAAGGCATGGTCAGCTGGTATGATTTTGCAAAGGCTATTTTTGAAGAATCAAATATAGAAATAAGGCTAAACCCCGTTAAAACAGAAGCCTATCCAACAGCTGCAAAACGACCTGCTTATAGTGTGATGGATAAGGCTAAAATTAAAAGGAGCTTAAAAATAGATATACCTTTTTGGGATGATCACATAAATAACAGTATAATTAAATGAAAACACCAACACTAATTCTGTTTCTTCTAATTTTAACCGCGTGTGGTCGAGGAACCAAAAACGATACCGCTACAATTGATAGAATAGACCATAAGATTAAAGTAGTTGTAAACGCTACAGTCCTAGAGGACGATGTTTTTGAAGTGTATTATTACGAACATGGACAAGAAACGTTTCACCCTCTTGATTTTGTTTCCTCATCTGTTATTGGAGACTCTATGCCTCAAGACATCGTATTTGAGCTTCCTAAATTAATATACCCAGAACGAATAAGGCTAGATTTTGGAAAAAATAAGAACCAAAAAAACATTAAGTTAAATGCACTCAAATTAGTGTGCGATTCTAAAGAATATATTTTCGGAAAAGATGAAATAAGTAATAGCTTAAAGCCAAGTAAATTTATAGACTTTAGTAAAGAAAATCAGATCATTACCCCAAAAGAAATAGAAGGTCGGTACGATCCTTATTTTTACACGAAGAACATAAGTAACATTATAAATTATCTATTAGAAGATTAAACATAGAAAAATGAATGAAAAGTTTGAATTAAAAGGCAAATCAATATTAATTACTGGGGGAACTGGATCTCTTGGGAAAGCCCTCACAAGTCATATTCTCTCAAAACACCCAGAAGCAAGAAAACTCATTATTTATTCACGAGATGAGCAGAAACAGTTTCAAATGGCTCAAGAATTCCCTAAAGAGAAATATCCACAAATACGTTATTTTATTGGAGACATTAGAGACAAGAACCGCCTAACAAGAGCATTTCAAGATGTTGATTACGTGATTCATGCCGCAGCCATGAAACATGTCCACATCGCAGAATACAATCCAAGCGAGTGTATAAAAACAAATGTTGGGGGTGCAGAAAATGTGGTCGAAGCCAGTCTTCAAACGAAAGTTCAACGCGTAGTAGCGTTATCAACTGACAAAGCGTGTGCGCCAATAAATTTATATGGTGCAACAAAGCTAACTTCAGATAAGTTATTTATAGCCGCAAACAATATAAAAGGGAAGAACCCCATTCGTTTTTCTGTAGTAAGATACGGAAATGTAATGGGCTCAAATGGTTCTGTAATTCCATTCTTTATTAATAAAAAGAAAGAAGAAAATAAACTCCCAATCACAGACCCAAATATGACCCGTTTTAACATCTCATTACAGGGTGGTGTTGACATGGTAATGCATGCTCTCGAATATGCTTGGGGAGGGGAATTGTTTGTACCTAAAATACCATCATATAAAATAATGGATGTGGCCAACGCTATTGGCCCTGACTGTGAAAAACCATTAGTAGGCATTCGACCAGGTGAAAAAGTTCATGAAGAGATGATCACTCCATCAGATTCATTTTACACATATGATTTAGGTAAATACTATACTATTTTACCAGCTACTCACATGTGGAATCTTGAAGAATATTTAAAGACCTTTAATGCAAAAAAGGCTCCTCAAGGGTTTAGTTATAATTCAGGAGACAATGATGAGTGGGAAACAGTAGAGAGTCTTAGAAACTTAATTAAAGAACATGTAGACCCCGACTTTGTAATATAAAATGAAAAAATTAGCCATTATTCCTGCTAGAGGAGGAAGCAAGAGAATACCTAGGAAAAACATTAAACTTTTTCTTGGAAAACCCATTATATCATATTCCATAGAGGCGGCAATATCATCAGGGTTATTTGATGAGGTTATGGTTTCTACAGAGGACCACGAAATAGCGAAAATAGCCAAACAATATGGCGCAAAAGTTCCGTTTTTACGAAGCACAAAAAACTCTAGTGACACAGCAACTACAATAGATGTTATTGCTGAGGTAACACAAAAATATAGTCAGCTGGGACTGGAGTTTGAGTATACGTGTTGTATTTATTCATGCGCCCCTTTTGTTACAAAGGAAGTTTTAAAAAAAAGTTTCTGTAAATTAGAAGCTGAAAAATTAGATTGTATTTTTCCATTAACAAAATATGGACACCCGATTCAAAGAGCATTAAAGATAAATATTAAAGGATATATAGAAATGATAGATCCTCAAAATATGCAAATAAGGACACAGGATTTTGAACCGTCTTATCATGATTTAGGCCAATTTTATTTTTTTAAAACCAATGAAGTCATATCAAATAATCAATTATGGACAACTAATACAGGTTACATAGAACTTGCAGACTTAGAGTCGCATGATATTGATACTGAATATGACTGGGAGATTGCAGAATTTAAGTTTAAATATTTAAAAAAAAATCAATGAAAATTTTAATTACCGGGGTTTCAGGAATGCTAGGTTCAAATCTGCAGAAAGTATTATCAGAAGATAATTGTGTGTTTTCTACCGGAAATTCTAATTTTCCTGAAGAGCCTGAAAACTATATGGCTTTTGATTTAAAATCCAATTCATATGACAAATTAATTAAGTGGTCGAATCCAGATTTAATTATCCTTTCAGGAGCTTTAACAAACGGTAATTATTGTAATGAAAACCCAACCGAGGCGATGGATGTTAACGGCCTATCGGTAAGCAAGTTTATAAATGCCACAGACAAAAAGGTTAAAATTATTTATATATCTACTGATGCGGTATTTTCTTCAAAAACTCATTTAGCTAAAGAAAATGATTGTGTTTCTCCAGAAAGTGTTTATGGGAAATCAAAAGAACTAGGTGAGTTTTTCCTGAATCAAAGTCATAGAGAATTTTGTATTATTCGCACAACAATAGTTGGGCTAAACACTAATTCTAGAAAAACAAGTTTTTTAGAATGGATTGTCAATTCAGCTAAAAATAATGAAGCAATAAATTTATTTAACGATGTAACGTTTACCCCAATATCTATTTGGGATTTTACAGAAGAAATCAAACATTTAATCTCATTAGAAAACTTACCAAAAGAAACATTACATATTGCTGGAAATGAAATTGTTACAAAATATGAATTCGGAGATCAACTTTTGAAAAACTTGCAGATAGACAGAACCAGTATAAGAAAAGGCTCAATAACAGAGTTTAAAGACAGAGCCAAACGTTGTACAGACCAAACTTTAAACGTTGATTATTATCAGGGAAAATTTAACAGAACCCTTCCAAATATTAAAAAAACCATAACCTCTATAAAACATCACTATCATGAAGCACATAAGATTAGGTAAAAAACTAGTAGATAATAACTCCTTATATTTTATCGCAGATATTGGAGCAAACCATAATGGATCTTTGGAAAAAGCGATAGAATTAATTCATTTAGTAAAAGAAGCAGGTGGGGATGCCGCAAAGTTTCAAAACTTTTCAGCAAATAAAATAGTAAGTAAGTATGGATTTGATAATATGAAAGGGAAACTTTCACATCAAGCGAAGTGGACCAAATCTATTTATGAGGTTTATGAAGACGCAAGTATTAATAAAGACTGGACTGAAATTTTAAAAAAGGAGTGTGACAAACTTGGATTAGATTATTTTACGAGCCCATATGACTTTGAATCAGTAGATTTAGTTGATCCTTTTGTAGAGCTATATAAAATTGGTTCAGGTGATGCTTCTTGGCTAGAAATAATAGATTATGTGTTAGAAAAAGGAAAGCCAACTTTGTTGGCTACTGGTGCATGCGATTTAGATGATGTAAAGAGGAAGATGGAATTAGCATTAAGCAAAACAAATGATATTGTTTTAATGCAATGTAACACAAATTACACAGGAAGCATAGAGAACTTCAATTATTGCAACTTAAACGTTCTAAAAACGTATGAACGGATGTATCCAAACACAGTTCTAGGACTTTCCGATCACACTAGCGGACATGCCACTGTTTTAGGAAGTATTGCTTTAGGTGCAAGAGTCATTGAGAAACATTTTACAGACGACAACAATCAAGAAGGTCCAGATCATGGTTTTGCAATGAACCCAACTTCATGGAGGGAAATGGTTGACAGGTCTTATGAATTGCTTAGTGCGTTAGGGGATGGAACGAAACGCGTTGAAGATAATGAAAAACAATCGTATCAAGTGCAGAGAAGGTGTCTTCGCGCATCATCTGATTTAAAGAAAAATCATATTATCACTAAGTCAGATTTAGAGCCACTAAGACCGATTGGAGATGGGGCCTTTCAACCATTTCAAGAAAAAGAATTAATCGGAAAGAAGCTAAAAAGCGATATGAAATATGGAGAGCATTTTTCAATTAATAATATATTATGATAAAAGGAAATAAAGTTGGGCTTAGAGCCTTAGAAAAAGAAGATTTGGATTTACTTAAAGAGTGGAGAAATATTTCAGCCTTTAGGAAAAATTTTAGAGAAGTAAGAGAGCTGTCCCTCACCGATCAACAAGCGTGGTATGAAAGTTTACAGCAAACAAAACACATAAACTTTATGTTTGTCATTGTTGATTTAAAATCTAATGAGCCAATTGGAGCTGCAGGATTATTATATATAAATTGGGTCATTCGCTCAGCAGATTTTTCATTTTATATTGGTAAAGATCAATTATATATTGGGGATGATGGTGTAGCAGAAGAAGCTGCTAAACTTTTAATTACCTATGGTTTTAATAATTTGAATTTAAATAAAATTTGGATGGAACTTTATGAATATGATCACCAAAAAATCACATTTTTCACTGAAAAATTTAATTTTGAAAATGATGGGGTTTTAAGAGAAAATTGCTTTGAAGGAGGTAAATATTGGAATTCAAATTTAATATCTTTACTGCGTAGAGACTTTTGAAGTAGATGTTAGGGCTAATTAAATGGTTGTTTTAAATTCACCTTAGTTCTTTCATGCACATAAAACAACTCAATAGAATAACTAAACCCCACGTAATCAAATTCTATCGAAATTAGTTTGAAAAACCTTTCGTCAGACTCTGTTATTTGACGCACGTCTAGCGGCAGCCTAGTTTAATATTAACTGACGTTAAATTTTTAAACATTTAAAATGAAAAAACTATTTTCTAATCAAGTTATAAATATTTTTTTAAGAGGTACAACTGTGCTTTTGAAATTTGTACTTTCAGTTTTAGTGATAAAAAAACTGAGCATTGAAGAATTTGGTGTTTTTGGGCTGTTTCAGAGTACTATTATTATTTCAACATTCATTCTTGGGTTTGACTTTTACAATTTTACATCAAGAGAGATCTTAAAAGAAAATGCTAAAACAGTTGGTTATTATTTTACAAACCAACTTGCGTTTCATTTGGTTGTTTATATCCTTATTATCCCATTAACTTATTTTGTTTTTATTTCAGGGATAATACATTCTAACTATTTGTGGTTATTTGTGTTAATATTAATTTCTGAGCATTTGTCACAAGAACTATATCGCTTACTTATAATATTGAATAAATCAGTAGCTGCCACAACATTACTTTTTCTTAGATCAGGAATATGGGTGCTGTTTTTATATTTTTTTTGGACTCAAAGTATATTAGCGGTTAACATTCATTCAATTTTATTATTGTGGTTGTTAGGAGCAATATCCTCGGTTTTACTGGGCTTTAAATTTGTCAACCTGAATAGAATTAATAAAATAAACTTTAAATGGATTATTTATGGGATTAAAGTTTCACTTCCTTTTTTCATAGGCACAATTTTATATAAAATTATTGAATTTTCAGGAAGATATTTTTTAAGCTTTTATCACTCCGAAACAGAAGTTGGAGTGTACACGTTTTTTACTAGTATATCAAACATTCTATTTGTGTTTGTTCAAACAATAGTTATCATAGAGCTATATCCTAAACTAATAAAAGCAAAAAATACTAGTCAAGATGAGTTTTTTATAACGCTGAAGATCTTTAAAAAACAAATAATCCAATATTCTATAATAGGGATTGTATTATCTATTATTTGCATATATCCGCTCTTATGGTTTTTAGATAAAACAGCTTTATTTGAAAGCGTTTTATCCTATTTATTATTACTTGTTTCTACATTGTTTTTTTGTTTTTCATTTATATCTCATTATGCTCTGTATGTAAATAAGAAAGACCTCGACATACTAAAAGCTACAATAATTAGTTTTGTATTCAATATTTCCTTAAGTTTTGTATTAATACCTAGATTTGCAGTCTTAGGTGCGGCCTTAGCGCAGCTATCAACTTTTGCTATTATGTTTATTGTTAAATCTACCTATTGGAAAAAACAGAAATTAAAGTTATGAATATATTTATATGTCAAACACCTTTTCAGTTGTTTTATGCTAAGGAGATAATTAACCATTTTACTGTTGCAAACTCAGTCGAAAATACGTCTTTAGTTTTTCACTCCAATTTAAATCTTATCCCGAATGATACTGCCAACAAAATTGAATATTTCAACTTAGGTAATGAACGAGGCGTACTTAATAGATTTATTCGATTCAAAAAAGCCAAAAATAAAGTTGATAAAATTATAAGAACTCCAGCACAAAATATTAGTATTTTTATCCCCCATACATCTGGAGTATTAACGAATTATATTTTTAATCTTAAAAACACATTTGATAACAAAAAGGTAAGTCTTAATTTGTTTTATGAAGGTATATTGTATTTATATGACTATCAAGAGCATTTCCAAAGACATCATATCAATAGGTTTTTATTAGGTCTCTTATTGGGCTTCATATACAGGCGTGATAAAATTATTCTTCCAAAGGATTCTGAAAAAGTTAAACATATATACACTCCGATAAAGAAGTTTACAACAGGTGATCGCTCAAAAACAATAGAGCTTCCGTTTGAACAAAAATCCCCTATAGAAATTAATCCAAACCAATATTTAATTTTAGGAGGTCCAGTTGTTTTTTTGAGAAAATTTTATGAGGACTGTATTCGTCAAATAGCGAAATCATCAAATCAAGACTTTATAATTTATTATAAAGGACACTCATCATTTGAAACGCATTATACTCAGTACAAAACGATGTTTCATGAAATCGCATCTAAACACAAGGTAAACTATGTTTTACTCAGTAGTAATGAACCAATAGAAAGTTTGATAGAGCAAATCAAACCCTCTGTAATCTATTCATACTATTCCTCTGCTTTATTAAATATTAGTTTAATGTTTCCAAATAATTTTAAAATAATATGCTACTTAGATGAACTCAATCCCCATTTTAAAATGTTCAAATCAATTTTTAATCACTTTAACATTAAAACTATTTTTGTTAATCAAAGTTTAAAATAAATGGTGTTTCAAATTTTGTTTTCCGGGGTCGTCTTCTATTTCATTAATAAAGTTTTTAGTCTCAAAAACCTTTTCAACCCACTCGTGTTTATACTAATTTTTCATTTTATTTTTTTCTATGTTGGGTTATTTTATAAAGACATGTACAGTCATGTTAAAATTGAAAGCTTCACGATCTTTTTAATAAACTATTCTTTTATTTCAATTCTTACAGGGGGTATACTTTCTCGCTACATAATGCAAAAGTTCAGACCCTATGTCCGATTTCCAATAGTTAACGCATCTCTTTTAATTAACAATAAAACTACGATAGTCGGGTTTATGTTTTTAATACTAGGATTGTTGTGTACGCTTAATTACATTATCAGCGCAGGAGGAATTATAATTTTTATGGAGGATGTTGAAAACACTAGAATTATTACCAGAAAAGGAAAGGGGCTTACTATTCAGTTAGCAATAAATTTCTTTACATATGGTCTATTGACAATTTTAATGATTAAAAGCTCAACTCCATTTAAATTATTGTTTTTAATAATTGTTTGTTTTTTTGTTTTGTCTTTCGGAAATAGAGGACCAGCTCTTTTTTTAATGGTATTCGCATTGTATATTTATCAATCTGTAAACAAGGTTGAGTTTTCTTTAAAAAAAATAGCTATTTATGGCTTTGTTATATTTTGTTTAATGGTTTTGTTTGGCTCTTTAAGAACGAATTATGATGCAGACCTCCTATCATTGTTTAAAGCTCGATTTGCGTGGAGACCTTTTGTTAATATTCAAAACTTTCAATTTGTAATTGATTATTTCCCATCAAAACACGACTACCTATATGGCTATACTTATATTGTTGACCTACTTATGTTGACTCCAGGAAGTCACCCGAATAGCGGAACGTATTTAAAAGACTTGATGGGCCTTCAGTTTGATGGAGGAAGTATAACACCGTCCTACCTAGGGATGTCATATGTAAACTTTGGAGTTATGGGCTTAATTTTTTCTCCGCTTCTTCTTGGATTTATTTCTAATACGTTTTATGAAGTTTATGTTGCGAAACGTAACTTAAACAAGCCCTACAATCTAATTTTATTAATTTTAATTTCATTTAACTTTGCGTCAATTGTGTCTTCAGGAATAATGACGGTGTTAGTTCAAAACATTTCCGTTTTAGCTCTTGTTCATTTTTTATTTATTATACTAATAAAATTACTTAAGAAAGTCACCTAAAATATGAATAACACATTTTTAAACAGAAAAACAAACACCACCCTAATAATCGTCCTGATTTTTATTTACCTAGGTTGTATATGTCTCTCTGCTTTATCAATCGACAGTACTAATTTTTTGTTCAAAAACCAGTTTGATTTTATTGAACTTTCTTCAGCAGTTCTTTTTATTATTTCAATCATTGTTGGTTTTAAAGATATTAGGTTATTTGTTGTTTTTATGGTTTTCAATATTTTGGCACTTCCCGCCTGCGTAGATAATTTTTTCCCGAGCATTTTAATCTCAGCTTTAAATGATTCTAAGCAAGTCTATTTTCCAATGATAACCCATATCGATATTTATCTTGTTTTAGGAATTATTAAATATTGGGATAAAAAAGACAGGTTCTTTTTAGACTTTAGGAGATTAGAGACCAGACTCTTTTTTTTGTTATTATTGTTACTAGTGATATCAATTACTGGAAACATATTCAAACACAACAATAAATACGACATTAGTTTAATTCTTTCCCATTCCTACCACTTAAGGTATTTATTATTATTAATGCTATTGTTTAGGAATACATCTGTTATTAAGCACAAAAAGCCATTGTTTATAGGAGTATTAGTGACTGTGGGGTTTCTAATTCTTGAATCATTTTCGTATAGCTATTTCTTTTACTCTCCCTCACGTCTCACGAGTGGCACCTTAGGACATAATATGCTTGCAAACATCCTTACTTCAATTTGTTGTTATTTCTTCTTCTTAATTATAAGAAAACATATAGCATTGAAATATTTGTTATTGGTTCTATTAATCATCTGTAGTATTGTGTTAACCAAAACAAGAAGTGCTATTTTCCTGCTTGTTACATACCTCCTTTTTGAGCTAATTAGACACATTATTCTTTTGTGTAAACAGAAAACTAAATTTAAATTTTCTTATTTGTTTTTCATTGTACCGTCATTATTGTTTATTTCTTTTTTCATCTATACACAAAACGAACGGCTATCGTTCCATAATTTCAAAATTGAGAAAATTAACTTCTCAGAAACAAGTTTAAATAAAATAATTGTTCTGGAACAAAATGACTTTAACGCTTCGTTGATATTAAGATTAAATCATTTTCAAACCTCACTAAATATGATAAACGATCAGCCATTATTTGGAATTGGGCCCGGGCGATGGAACACCTATAAGCAGACATATGGTTCTAAAGAACTTAAACTCATGGACTCACATAATGATCTTTTGGCTACAATGTCACAATATGGAGTGCTTACAGGTCTTTTTTTGTGTTTTGTTATTTATTTTTTGCCTTTATTTATGGTCGTAAAAATGAAAAAAGAATCAATAATTTTGAACAACAAAATGAAATATTTGTTTTTGATTAGTTTTGTAATGTCCTTTACTGGACTAACAAATACAGGGCTTTTTAAACATCAAATATTTGGGTTTCTTTCATTAATCTTGATCTTAACAATTTTTAATGCAAATCAATTAAAGCTTAATAAATGAGGATAGCAATTTTAGGAACCAAAGGAGTGCCCAACAACCATGGGGGTTTTGAGCAATTTGCAGAATATCTTTCTGAATACCTCGCAAATAGAGGCCATGACGTTTCAGTTTATAGCCCTCACAACCACACTTACCAACACAAAAAATGGAAAGGAGTTAATATTATTCATCAATACGATCCAGAGATTATATTAGGTTCTGCAGGACAATTTATCTATGATTTAAACTGTATACTTCACATTAGAAAGTCAAATTTTGATATTGTATTACAATTAGGATATACCAGTAGTTCAATTTGGGGGAAACTTTTGCCCAGAAAATCAATTATTGTTACAAACATGGATGGTCTAGAATGGAAAAGGTCTAAATATAACAAACTAACCCAAGTTTTTTTAAAATTTGCTGAGGCTTTAGCAATAAATACAAGTGACTTTTTAATCTCAGACTCAATCGGAATTCAAAACCACTTGAAAGAAAAATATGACAAACGGTCTGAATATATTGCTTATGGTGCAAATGTTTTTTTGAATCCTGAAGAACGTATAATTAAAGAGTATCACATTTCACCAAATAATTATAATTTATTAATTGCAAGATTAGAGCCTGAAAACAACATAGAAACAATACTAGACGGAGTTGAGCTAAATAATAATGGAATGCCATTTTTAGTGATTGGTAAACACAACACTAAATACGGAAAGTATCTATTAGGTAAGTTTAAATCAAACAGTAAAATTATATTTCTTGGAGCTATTTATAATCAAAGTCATTTAAATAACCTAAGATATTATTCCAACTTATATTTTCACGGCCACTCTGTTGGAGGAACAAACCCATCACTACTAGAAGCCATGGCGTCAAGCGCTTTAATCGTTGCTAACGATAATATTTTCAATAGAAGCATTCTTAATGATGATGCGTTTTACTTTAACAACTCTATCGAAGTATCTCAACTCCTTAACAAAATAAAACTCCAGCACACAAGTCTTGTGAAAAACAATAAAAGCAAAATAGTCAATCAGTACACTTTGAGTGCTATAAACGGGCAATATGAAAAATTTTTAAAAGAATGTTTGAAAAAATAAAAAACAGTACATCAATCCGCTACTTTGAGTATTCAGCATACTTACTCACGGCTTCATTTTTTTTAGGTCATGCAGCACTTTCTGTTTGTTATGTCATTTTTTTATTGACATCTTTTAAAAGCGTTATAAAGAACTTTAGTTTAAAAGAATTTTTATCGAATAAAGCCTTAATATTTCCTTGTATATTTTTTATTTTTAATTTAATAATAGTAATAATTTTAGGAGACAGCCCAAACGATGTTTTAAAAACTGAAAAGATTCTCTGCCTACTTATTTTTCCTATAATCTTTTTTTCAACAAAAGAACATTTTCAGGGACCCAAATCACTCTTTTTTAATATAAAGAAAACCTTTGTCTTAACAGCTTTTTTTACGTTTTCTATTAGTTTTGCTTATGGTCTTTACAGGGTTTTTTATGCTGAAAACGCTTTAAATAGTATATATATCACCTATGACCATTTAGCTGACTTATTTGGTGTGCAACCCTTGTATTTGGCTGTATTTTACCTTATGGCAGTTATATTTAGCATTGATATATCTAAAAGTAAGCCTCGCCAAAGGAATAAATATTTTATAATTAGCGGTATTCTGGTTTGTGGAATAGTATTGTTGTCTTCTAGGACAGGTTTACTTCTTTCTCTAATAGTATTAATTGTAATAGGGTCTAAAATTAAATCCAAAATAAATAATAAAACAGTTTTTTCTGTTTCTCTATTGTTCTTAATCTTATGTCTAATTCTAACATTTTCTATACCCACATTAAAAAATAGAGTTTTAAAGTTAAATGAAAATATATCTTCTTATTCGGGACTTTCATTCAGAACTAAAATATGGAAAAATACCATTTTTGTTTTTCAAGAGTCTTCTTTATTTGGATACGGGTTATACCTATCTCAAGACAAATTAATGAATCAGTATATAAAAACAAATTTTCGAAGAGGATATATATACAATCTAAACACTCATAATCAGTATTTACAGACTCTATTAGACACAGGACTAATTGGGCTGATAATCTTAATTTTTATGTTGGTTTACCCTATTAGAGATATAAAAAACACTCCAATTACAGAACTGCTCTTTACAGTCATAATTCTTGTATCGCTCATTCCCGAATCTTTTTTTTTAAGACAATATGGGGTTTTGTCCTATAGTTTTTTTTCCTGTGTTTTTCAAGTTTCTAGAAAAAAATTGGCGCCCAAAATAAAACTCTCGTAATTAAAACAAATTTGTTGCGATTTTGCTTTCTAATAAATTGATTTTTTTAATTTTTTAAGCTCCTTTGAACTTAAAGCGCAATCCAAATCAATCTTGGAATAATATTTTCTTACCTTTGTAGATTATTGTACTATTTATGTCCAAAACCATACTTATTACCGGTGCCGCAGGATTTTTAGGATCCCATTTATGTGATCGCTTCATCGGTGAAGGGTTTAGAATTTTGGGGATGGATAATTTTATCACAGGTGATAAAGACAACATCCAACATTTATTTGACCACCCAAATTTTCATTTCATCGAGCATGATGTAACAGTTCATATAGACATTAAAGAACCCATAGACTATATTTTACATTTTGCATCCCCTGCCAGTCCTATTGATTATCTAAAAATACCCATCCAAACTCTCAAGGTAGGCTCCTTAGGAACGCATAATCTGTTGGGACTTGCCAAAGCCAAAAATGCACGCATACTCATTGCTTCTACATCTGAGGTCTATGGAGACCCCTTGGTGCACCCACAATCCGAAGATTATTTTGGAAATGTGAACTCTATTGGCCCTAGAGGGGTTTATGATGAGGCCAAGCGATTCCAAGAAGCCATCACAATGGCGTATCACCGGTTTCATGGACTGGAAACCCGTATTGCACGCATATTCAACACCTATGGACCTCGAATGCGTCTGAACGATGGGCGTGTGATACCCGCCTTTATGGGGCAAGCTCTTAGGGGAGAGAATCTATCTGTGTTTGGGAAAGGAACTCAAACACGCTCCTTTTGTTATGTAGATGATTTAATCGAAGGAATTTATCGTTTGTTATTTAGTGATTACTCTAATCCAGTCAATCTAGGAAACCCTGATGAAATCACAATCATTGAGTTTGCCGATGAAATTTTAAAATTGACCAACTCCAATCAAAAGATAATTTTCAAATCACTTCCGGAAGATGACCCTTTAAAACGCCAGCCAGACATTACATTAGCAAAAAAATTGTTAAATTGGACACCTCAAATATCTCGAGCTGAGGGAATGAAACTAACGTTCAATTATTTTCAGAACTTATCGAAGGAAAAATTAACCAAGATTGATCACAAAGATTTTTCGAAACACATAAAACAGTAAGTGAGTTTATTTAAACACGGTCGATATTCAGGATTTATTAAACCCATTTCGTATGTTACTGATTTGGCGCTTATAAATGCGTTTGGTCTTCTTTATTTTTTCAAAGAAATAAACACCCTCACTTTCATAGCATTTATCTCTTTTGGATGGGTTGTAACAACTTTTGTATCAAGGTTTTATGATGTTCATAGGTTTTCTACTGTCATTAGAATTCTAAAGTTATTGTTCAGACAAATTCTTCTCTTTAGTTTATTGATATTTGCGTATTCAGGACTTAACCTCAATCTTAACCTCAATCCAAAAGAAATTATTAAGTATATATTAGTGTCGTTTTTTTGCATTTCGATTTTTAAATACTTAATGTTTTATTTACTAAAAAGGTATCGATCAATTTTTAAAGGGAACATTCGGAAAACCATTATTTTAGGGAAATCTCCTCAATCTAAATCATTAGAAAAAGTTTTCTTAGACACGCCCGCATACGGATTTTTAAATAAAAAAATTGTTTGTTTTAAAGACCGATCTCAACTAAATTTAGAGGCTACTTTTGATTACATCTCAAAAGAAGGAATTGATGAAATTTTTTGTTCTATTTCAGAACTTAATGACGAAGACCTTTCGGCGGTGGTAAACTACGCAGATAACAACCTTAAAGTCGTTAAATTTATCCCCGACAGAAGCAAGGTGCTGTCAAAAAAATTACAACATGACTATTACGGAATTATTCCAATTCTAACGTTTAGAACCATTCCCTTAAACGACCCTTTCAGCTCAATATTAAAACGCTTGTTTGATATCGTCTTTTCTTTAGGTGTTATTATATTTATTTTGTCCTGGCTTACCCCACTAATCGCTCTGGTCATTAAAGTCGAATCTAACGGCCCTATCTTTTTCACCCAATTACGAAATGGCTATAACTTTAAATCGTTTAGATGTTTTAAATTTAGATCCATGGTTAAAAACCCCAATGCCGATTTAGTTCAAGTCTCTCGTGACGACGACCGTGTTACTATGTTCGGGCAACTACTGCGTAAAACAAGCCTTGATGAGATGCCTCAATTTTTCAATGTACTTTTAGGAGACATGTCAGTAGTAGGGCCACGCCCTCATATGTTGAGTCATACAGAGATGTATGCCAAAAAAATTGACAAATTTATGGTGCGTCACTTTGTAAAACCCGGAATCACTGGCTTAGCTCAAGTGAGTGGGTACAGAGGTGAGGTTGAGTCTGACGAAGATATTATAGGACGTGTCCAGCACGATATTTTTTATATCGAAAACTGGTCCTTTTTCTTAGATTTAAAAATTATTTTTCAAACCTTTTTTAATACGATTAGAGGCGAAGAAAAAGCATATTAATCAAAATAGTTTCATGAATATTTTAATATTAGGTGCCGGAGGTAGAGAACACACGTTTGCTTGGAAAGTTTCCCAAAGCCCATTATGTAATGCCTTATTTGTGGCGCCAGGCAATTCTGGAACAGCAGCAATAGCTACCAATCTCGATATTTCTGTTACAGATTTCGAAGGACTTAAAAAACAGGTTATTGCGCATGCTATTTCAATGGTTGTTGTTGGTCCAGAAGACCCACTTGTAAAGGGCATTTACGATTTCTTTTTAAACGATGACCAACTGCAACATGTTGCGGTGATTGGCCCTCAAAAAGCAGCAGCTCAACTTGAAGGCAGTAAAGAATTTGCCAAAGAATTTTTAGTCCGTCACAACATCCCAACAGCTGCATATGAAAGTTTTACCAAACACAATATCGAGGCAGGGTTTGCATTCCTAGACACTCTAAAACCACCCTATGTACTTAAAGCAGATGGTCTTGCCGCAGGGAAAGGCGTACTCATCCTGACGGATATAAATGAAGCCAAGCAAGAACTTAAAAATATGCTGTTGGATTCTAAATTTGGAGCTGCAAGTTCAAAGGTTGTAATTGAAGAGTTTTTAGACGGAATTGAATTGAGTTGTTTTGTTTTAACTGATGGAAAACATTACAAAATACTACCTACAGCCAAAGACTATAAACGAATAGAAGAGGGCGATACAGGCCTTAACACCGGAGGTATGGGAGCCATTTCTCCAGTACCTTTTGCAGATGATGTATTGTTAAAAAAGATAGAAGATAGGATTGTAAAACCAACAGTTGATGGTCTTGCAAAAGACCAATTGCCTTATAAAGGGTTCATCTTTATTGGACTTATTATGGTTGATTCAGAGCCCATTGTGATCGAGTACAACGTTCGTATGGGAGATCCTGAAACAGAAGCTGTTTTACCAAGATTAAAAACAGACCTGGTTGAAATATTTCAAGCGATTGACAAACAATGTTTGAATGAAATCGATATTGAAATTGACTCTCAAACGGTGGTAACAGTTATGTTAGTTTCGGGGGGCTATCCTGAAGCCTATGAAAAAGGAAAAGAAATTACAGGACTGGATAAAGTGGAACACTCGATTGTATTCCATGCAGGGGCAAATAATTCAGACGGAAAAATTGTAACATCTGGAGGGCGCGTCATGTCCATCACATCCTTTGGATCGGATTTTAAATCAGCTTTAAACACCTCTTATAAATCAATAGAATTGATCAAATTTGAAGGGATGAACTATCGTAAAGATATTGGATTCGATCTATAGGTAAGAATGAGAAGAGATGCTTTTATCTTCTTCATCATTGTCGCTAAAAGACTTTAATTGTAACATCCAATACACAAAGGCAACCAATCCAATACTCATAAATAGCCAAGACATAATGTTTGCGCCAAACCAGTTTTCTACCTCAAGAGCTCTTAAAGCATCAAAAGGAACGAGTAATACAGTTTCGAAAAGGTCTTGAATGGCATTAAAAAAATCTTTCATGGGTCTTTAGTTTAAAGTTTTTAGGTTACGAAATTTAAAATGCCACTGTTGATTCACAAAATTCACAAGACATTTTTATAATAACCTTATATTTACACGGCAAATATAGTTAACACTTTATATGATTACAAGCTTTTTTAAAACATCTAAACCAATTCACTACATAATTTTCTTAATTGTACTGATTTGTTTGTTTGTTTATCAACGAATTATTATTGTTAATTATCAAGGAAACCTCTCAAATACGCTAAATGAAATAGGGGATCTATTAATCCTATTGGCATCTTTTTTTACATTAATTTTTATAGTAACCAAAAATAATTTAACCTATAACAATGGTTATGCGGCACTTTACTTTTGTTTGTTTATTGGGCTCATACCATCTTGTTTAGAAGAAAATTCCATACTACTCTCAAACTTATTCATACTGCTTTCCTTTCGAAGAATTATGAGTTTAAAAACCAATTCAAACATCAAAAAAAAGCTATTGGATGCCTCTATGTGGATCTGTCTTGCGGCTATTTTTGAGCCGTGGGCTATTTTATTTTTTTTGGTGTTGTTTTTTGGGATGGTATTTTATTCCGTTACTCAAATTAAAAATACGATGATTCCTTTTTGTGGAATTTTAGCTGTTGCGATCCTTTTGACATCATATCGATTACTCACAGAAAATGCATTTCCAAGTGTTACCGAATTTTTACCCACCCTTCGTTTTGATAACACTTCATTCAATAACACAATTACAAAAACAGAATCATTACAATTTCTAGCAGTTGTTTTATTTGGAATTGTGAGCTTTTTTGGAAAAGTGGTTCTAAAAAATAGACTTAAAATCCCTAGCGTATTCGTTATTCTATTAGCAATTCTTATTGGAATTACTATGGTGTTTATAAACTCCAACCACGGCGCCTCTAGGTATTATTTATTTGCGTTTGCGCCTACCTCCATAATACTAGCAAATTTTTCCGAAACAACCATGTATCGCTGGTTGTCAGATCTTGTTATAGGATTGCTACTTTTAGCGGTCCTAATTCAATGGAGCCTGAATATTTCCTTTCTCATAAACTAAACTAAAGAATTACACTTATATTTGCCACATAAATCAAATAGTATGTTTTCAAACAAAGCCAATTCCATTTTTCAAGACGTTATAGCAACCTATAAAGTTTTAAATTCAGTAGATCAACCGTTCCACAACAAATACGATAAAAGTGAAGACCTCATCGGTCATTTACTCTATAGAAAATGTTGGATTGATACCGTTCAATGGGCGTATGAAGATATTATTAGAGACCCTAATATAGACCCAGTCGCAGCCTTAAAGTTAAAACGAAAGATTGACGCTTCTAACCAAGATCGTACAGATACAGTTGAATTTATTGACAGTTATTTTTTAGACCTTCACAAAAACGTTCAGGCAAAACCGACAGCCAAAATCAACTCAGAAAGCCCAGCATGGGTAATTGACCGTTTATCCATTTTAGCTCTAAAAATTTACCACATGCAACTCGAAACAGTTCGACAAGATGCTTCCGATACCCATAAACAAAGCTGCCAAACAAAACTAAATACACTTTTAGAACAACGTACAGATTTGTCCACAGCAATAGATGACTTGTTAGAAGACATTGCAAACGGCGACAAATACATGAAAGTCTATAAGCAAATGAAAATGTATAATGACGATGAATTAAACCCCGTTTTAAGAGGGATTAAATAATTTATTTTTATTCGTGTCGGATCTCAAACACATACTAGTCATAAGACTCTCGTCCATGGGAGATGTTGCAATGACCGTTCCTGTATTATCCGCTTTCTCAAACGCTCACCCGAAGGTTACACTCACAGTACTGACCAAAAAAAAGTTTGCACCGTTATTTAGAGGCTTGAAAATGGTGACGGTTATTTCGGCAGACTTCAACACAACTCACAAAGGAGTCCTGGGTTTATATAGACTCTCAAAATTATTGCGAAACACTCAAGTAGAAGCGGTTGCAGACCTCCACAATGTATTACGAACAAAGATTTTAAAATTCTTTTTATCAGGAATTAAATTTCATCAAATTGATAAAGGCCGCTTCGAAAAAAAAGCATTAATTACGGGAAAAACAAAAACACCCCTGCGTACAACAACACAACGCTATGCGGATGTTTTTAGAAGTCTTGGATTTGAGTTTGAAATAGATTCCCCCTCTTTTCCTGCTCCTAAACAATTAGATACTGCAATCACAAAAGAACTTGGAGCATTTTCTAACTCCGTTATTGGGGTTGCACCTTTTGCAGCGTATGCGTCCAAAACGTATTCCATTTCAAAAATGGATCAAGTAATTTCTAAACTCCAAAAAGAGTCAAAAGTAGTATTGTTTGGAGGAGGAGCAAATGAAACGAAACAACTAGAAGCGATTGCGTCTAAATATTCAAATGTATTTTGTGTCGCTGGTAAATTTAGTTTGGAACAAGAATTAGATATTATTTCTAATTTAAAAGTGATGCTCTCTATGGACTCTAGCAATGGACACATGGCGGCGATGTTCGGAGTCAATGTAGTCACGCTTTGGGGCGTTACACATCCCTCTGCGGGCTTTGCTCCGTTTCATCAAAAAGAGACGAATAATATACTATCAGATCAAGATAAATATCCCAAAATACCAACCTCAATTTATGGAAACAGGTACCCCGAAGGGTATGAGTTTGCAATGCAAACCATTACAGTTGAAACCGTTGTAAAAACGGTTCAAGAGACACTTTAAATATCGTCAAAATCAACTTTGATAGTTGTTGAGGTTGGCTCTGCTTGACAGCTTAAAACCAAACCTTCAGCAACTTCATTATCTGTTAAAATATTATTTTGTCGCATAGTTGTAGTCCCCTCAGTCACCCGGCAAATACAACTGCTACAAACACCCCCTTGACACGAATACGGAACATCGAGATCATTTGCAAGAGCGGCTTCTAAAATGGTTTGTTGTTGTGACATTACTAAAGTCGTTTCTTCTTCATCCACTAAAATCGTAATGTTCGAATCTCCTTCGTTAGTACTTACGCTGGGTGATTCCACCGTAGAAGCCGTAAACAATTCAAATAGAATTTTAGACGGTTCAACCTCTTTTTCTGTTAGAATAGTATTTACGGTATGGATCATGCCTTCAGGGCCACACAAATAAAACTTTTGAGAGTCATGGATAGCAAAATTATTTTTAAGAATGTACTGAACGTTCCCGCTATCAATACGTCCAAACAACGCCTGATTTTCATCGGCCTCACTAAATAAAAACTGCACCTTAAAACGATCGTTATAAAGTGTTTGTAGCTTTAAAATCGCATCATAAAAAATGGTTTCTTTGGGACTTTTATTTCCATAAATCAACACAAAGTTTGTGTCGGTTTTCGTTTCAAGTACCGTTTGTACAATACTCATTATAGGGGTAATTCCACTTCCTGCAGCAAAGGCTACAATTGTAGTTTCAGAGTCCGTTTTTGGATTATAAACAAAACGGCCATTAGGCGCTCCAACTTCAAGCGTGTCCCCAACTTTTAATTGTGTATTGGCATAGGTTGAAAACACACCGTTTTCAATTTCTTTAACAGTTACCGTTAGCAATTCACTGTGAGGGCTTGAGCTTAGAGAATAATCCCTACGAACTTCTTTAGTATCAATCCTTGTTTTTAAAGTAATGTATTGACCAGCCGAAAATGCAAAGTCAGTTTTTAAGGCTGTTGGAACCTCAAAAGTGATGCTCACCGCTTTGTCGGTTTGTCTTAAAATGGATTTTATTTTTAAAGAATGAAATTGAGCCATGAAATTTTTTTAACAAAAATAAGAAAGATTTAAGGGAATCATCTGTTAAGACTTCCCCAAAATTAAAAAGGATGCTTCGATTATTTAACTCAAAACACTCTATTTTACTAGTTTTCTACAAAAAGATGATTATTTTTACATCCTTGCATACGATAATGTGCCATCTTTTAGTTATGAATAAACAAACCCGTTTCTGTTGAAGAATAGTTTTAGTTATATAGTTATTGGGGTTCTAATACTCTCAATTGTTTCAAGTTGTTCTAGGAAAAAAGATCGCTTCCTAAACCGCTCTTGGCACTCTGTAAACACAAAGTATAATGTTCTCTTCAATGGGAATGTTGCTTTGGAATCAGGGAAAAACGCTGTTATTACTGCTTATAAAGATAACTATTGGGAAATTCTTCCTGTTGAACGTTTACAAACGACCGATGCCATTGTTTTAGGAAATAAAGCAAAAAACCCAAGCATTGGACTTGCCGAAGTAAAAGCCGTAAAAGCCATCCAAAAACATGGGATGAATATTAAGGGAAAAGAAAAAAACCCTCAAATTGACGAAGCTTATATGTTATTGGGGAAAGCCCGTTATTTTGATAACCGTTTTATACCTGCATTAGAAGCGTTCAATTATATTTTGTTCAAATATCCTGCAAGTAGCAATATTAATTTAGCCAAAATTTGGCGCGCTAAAACGAACCTTCGCCTTCAAAACGAAGAGGGTGCAATTCAAAACTTAAAGAAACTTATAGAGTTAGAGGAACTGTCTAAATACGATATAGTAGAAGCATCCTCAGCCTTAGCACAAGCCTATATTACAACCAAATCCTTAGACAGTGCAATTACACAGTTGCAAGTGGCTGCGCAGCTTACCAAAAACAACGAACAACGGGGACGATTGCATTTCATAGAAGGTCAGCTCTATTCTACTTTAGGCAAAAAAGACAGTGCAAACCTTGCGTTTGATAAGGTGATTGCCCTTAATCGGAGAAGCCCAAGAATTTATATGATTAACGCCCATTTAGAGAAAATTAAAAATTTTGATCCCAAAAATGGAGATAAAATCGCACTTCAAGATCTTTTAGAAGATTTAGAAACCAACAGAGAAAACAGACCTTTTTTAGATAGAATTTACCATCAAATTGCGCAATATAAACTTCAGAATCAATCCGATTCAATAGCCATTTCTTATTTCAATAAATCCTTACGAACCAACTCCGAAGACGATTATTTGACAGCGAAAAACTACCAAATTTTAGGAGATTTAAATTTTGATTATTCGGAGTACAGTTTGGCAGGATCTTATTATGACAGCACCTTATTAAAACTCGTAGAAAACAGTAAACCGTACCGTGCCATCAAACGCAAACGAGACAATTTAGAGGATGTCATTTATTACGAATCTATCGCACAAGAAAATGATAGTATTTTAAGTGTAGTAGCGATGTCTGACACAGAAAAAGAAACGTATTTTCAATCCTATATTGAAACCTTGAAATCAGAAGCATTAAAAAAAGCAGCTCAATCTTCTGAAAATGCATTTGCGGCCTCTCAAAACTCAGTCACTAAAAAAGGGAAATCGTTTTATTTTTATAATCAAACAACAGTAGCATTTGGAAAGAATGAATTTATTAGAATTTGGGGCGATCGTGCTTTAGAAACCAACTGGCGCTGGTCTAGTAAATCCAAAAAATCAGATTTAAAACAAGCCGAAGAAATTGCAAAGGCAGCTGAAGAAGAACAACAGAAACGTTTCTCAGTGGATTATTATCTAGCACAACTTCCTACCCAAGAAAAAGTACTAGACAGCATCTCTAAAGAACGGAATTTTGCCTATTACCAATTAGGTCTTATATATAAAGACAAATTTAAAGAGTATAAACTTGCCAAAGATAAGCTTGAGCAATTGTTGAAACAAAACCCCGAAGAGCGTCTTGTTTTGCCAGCAAAATATAACCTATATAAATTATATGCGTTGTTAGATCTTAAGCGTTTGCAGGCACTTATTAAAAATGACATTATTGAAAACCATCCGGATTCTCGATATGCAGAAATTTTGTTAAACCCAGAGTCCGCACTGTCAAATAACGAGAATAGCCCCGAAACACGTTATAATAATTTATATGCGCAGTTTGAGTTGGGCGAATACCAACAGGTAATTGAGGGCTGTGATATACAGATTATTCGACTGGATGGTGATCAAATTGTACCCAAGTTAGAGTTTTTAAAAGTAACTGCTAAAGCGCGATTATTTGGCTTTGAAACCTATAAAGAAGGCTTGAATTTTGTGGCATTAAATTATCCAAGTAGTATTGAAGGCAAAAAAGCGGCACATATGTACGAAACCGTTATTCCTCAACTTGAAAGCGCGGAGTTTGTTCAGGACTCAACTCAAACGAATTTCAAAACTATTTTTAAATTTGAGGCGTCTGAAGCAGATGAGATTAAGGAGTTTAAAGAAACTCTAAGCACTGCTATTGAGGATGTTGACTATTTTAAATTGAGTGTTTCTAAGGATCGTTACGATACAAACACTATATTTGTAGTCGTTCATGGTTTAAAAAGTGTTCAAGGCGCATTTGGATTTGTAGAGATTTTAAAAGACAAAAATGACCTTGAAATATCCAAACCATTTTTTGGAATTTCTTCCAAAAACTATCAAACGGTTCAAATTCATAAGAATTTAGAGTCCTACTTAGAAACAATTAATTAAAAAACGAAATCTATGTTTGCAGAAAACAAAAAATCAAACTCGAATTCATTTTCTCAACAAAACACAATTGCTCAAGGGACAACCTTTACGGGCGATTTAACAAGTGAAGGTGACTTTCGAATCGAAGGGGTTATCAATGGATCTTTGACGACTTCAGGCAAAGTTGTCATCGGTAAAACAGGAGCTTTAGAAGGCGTTCTAATCTGTGACAATGCGGATATGGAAGGGAAGTTCAAAGGAACGTTAAACGTTTCAGACACCCTAAACCTGCGGTCGTCTGCACATATAGAAGGAGAAGTGCAAATAGGGAAATTATCTGTAGAGCCAGGTGCAACATTTAATGCCAGCTGCCTCATGAAAAGTTCTGTAAAAGAACTGAAAAATGAACCAGAAGAAACCGCCTTATCTCAAAACAACTCCCAAAGTGGACAATCCGCTTAAACAACTCGGAATTCTATCGGCAATAGGCCTTCAGATGGGGGTGATTATCTACTTGTTTGTTCGCTTAGGAAAGTGGCTTGACCAAAGTTTTTTTCCTGACCAAAAATTATTTCTAATCCTTTGTACACTTTTGGGTGTTGCGATTTCGCTTTATGTTGTCGTGAAACAGCTCAATAGAATCAAATATTAAGACCCCTTTATTCTCATGCTAAAGCACCCCGTAATATCATTTTCTATCCGCTTAGTTCTAATGCTATCTTTTACATTCGTTTTGCATATAGTACTGCTTCAAATTATGGAGTACCCCCTGTTAGAAAATAAAATTGTAGCATCCTATATAATCAACACATTTTTGACGATTGCTATTTTTTATGGACTCTACCTTATGAGGGATAAATACAGCAGTCAAATTGGGTTTTTATTTCTTGGAACGAGTTTCCTTAAATTTGCTGTTTTTTTCATTGTTTTTTATGGGAGTTATAAGGCAAGCGGATCCATTGATACATTAGAGTTTTTTGCCTTTTTCACACCCTATAGTATTTGTTTAATTTTAGAAACGATTTACTTAAGTAAATGGTTGAATGAAATGTAGATTTTAACTTTAACTTCTCACGGCGGATTTAGGATTAAAATAAACTCTGAAA